>Ga0214544_1000777_pt1:0-60000 | contig 61591 bp, 36 predicted proteins | sample CNSS3metaG_FD_160074 | JGI IMG/M metagenome (GOLD analysis project Ga0214544, IMG submission 160074) | Root nodule microbial communities from cowpea collected in UCLA plant growth center, Los Angeles, California, USA - CNSS3 | ecosystem: Host-associated > Plants > Roots > Nodule | place... | reverse complement strand
ACCTCATGGGCGATGCTTTTGGGAGCTCCGGCGCCCTGCTCTTTCACGTGGCGGTGCTTCTCAACAACTTCGGAATACTTGTTGTTTACGTCATCATAATCGGTGATGTCTTGTCGGGAACATCTTCCAGTGGAGTCCATCATTTTGGGGTGCTTGAAGGCTGGTTCGGTCAGTGCTTCTGGACTGACCGCACTTTCGTTCTGCTTCTCGCAACTCTCTTCGTATTTGCTCCATTGGCCTTCTTTAAGAGGATAGGTAACTAACTACAATACAAATGATTTTTTTTTTCTGTAATGAAATTATTAAAATATTCAATCATGGTTTATTTTGTCTCAGAAGTAATTAACAGGGATGAATTTGATTGTATACAATTCAATTTTGTAGTTGTGGTATTAATGATTAGATATGCTTCACTAGTGATTTTCCTTTGGTGTGTGGACTATTTTTGTGCCTGCAGATTCGTTGAGACATAGTTCTGCTTTAGCAGTGGCTCTGGCCATTGTTTTTCTACTCATAACTGCGGGAATCACGTTCTTCAAATTGTTCAATGGCAGCATAACCAGTCCTAGGATGCTTCCTAATATTACTGATGTTTCATCCATATGGAATCTCTTTACAGCAGTTCCAGTTCTTGTGACAGCATTTGTTTGTCACTACAATGGTAAGCTGCCATATTGTTTAAAATTTTCATTTGCTAATGCTTCGGATGATAATTTTATTAATTCTCCCCACTTCAATGGAATTAGAGAGATTAACAAATGACTCAAATACTGTTATGTTTGTAATACTTTCTGTTAAAATAAAAGTACATATTTTTATGCCAAATCAGTAAAAAAAAAAAAAAATCGTCAATCCGTGAGTCATGGAACTTATCTGAAGCAGTGTAATGGAACCCTTCTGTTTATTGTCTTGACTCTTGACTTGGTGCAATACGTGTCTCTTTGCTCTGGAGGAGCTTGGTTCCAAAAGAAATAGAAGTTGAGAAATGACAAGAACAACATTTTACCCTTCTGTAAGGAAAGAAAGATACAATTCACTAAAAAATGTTAATGGCAATGATAGTTCCTTTCACTCACTGCTTTGTATTGTTACAATCACAAATCTTACTTTTCAACAGGTTTTCTATTTATTCTGCTTGATCACTCATGCTTGTTGGAACAATCACATTTCTTTAAATTTGGAATAAGATGACAGTTTGTCAACATTTATCATTCAAATATTAATGCTCTGTGATATTGATCCTATACCGACTTTTGGCACTATGTCTGATATAGGGCTGAAAATCAATTGTGGGATCCAAGCTTAAAGAACTTATGAACTTAAGGGTTTATAGAATAAATTGGCCAGTGGGAACGAGTGAGTTACAATTCTGGCTTGCCAGTTTACCTAATTAAGAACTGGAGGCTCTAGTGTGAGTCTTCCATTTAGGTGTTCTATCAGTTATCACGATTTTTTGTTTATGCTTTCTGTTATGCTCAGATTTTTAATGCAACAAAGAAGAATTGTTAAGCACTGGTAGACTATTTTTCAGCAAAGTTCTGTCCTGTGTGCATGCAGTGCATACAATCGAAAATGAATTAGGAGAGCCTTCCCTGATGCAACCGGTTATACGTGCATCACTGGTTCTGTGTTCTAGTATTTATATTCTTACAGCATTATTTGGATTTCTCCTATTTGGTGAGTCAACACTTGATGATGTGCTGGCCAACTTTGATTCTGATCTGGGTATCCCTTATAGCAGTCTACTCAATGACATTGTTCGTATCAGCTACGCCCTCCACCTCATGCTTGTTTTCCCAGTTATCTTCTTCTCACTACGCTTCAATTTGGACGATCTCATCTTTCCTTCAGCTAGGTCCTTGGATTTAGATCATCGTAGGTTTGTCTTGATCACCATTGGACTCATCACTTCAATCTATGTGGCTGCAAATTTTTTACCTTCTATCTGGGATGTGTTTCAATTCACTGGAGCTACTGCCACAGTTTGCCTTGGGTTTATTTTCCCTGCTGCAATTTCTATCAGGTGGGTTTTCTTACTTTATCTAAATGTAGTGAGCACACATCATATTGTTGTGTTCATTTTACTGAAGTGTTTGTTGGGTGAATCTTTATGACTTATGTTTTGACCTATTATATTCTATCAAAAAGAAATCACACTTTTTGCTAAATGAATGTAATTTTTAATTGACACAAAACTATCATTACTTAAATTGGTTTGAACTTCAAAGCTACTTAGATCCATTTTCTTAACTGATCTATATTTTTTCTTTTTTCAGGGATCCTCATGGGATAGCAACAAAGAAGGACAAGGTTTTATCCATCGTCATGATTTTTCTTGCTGTGTTCTCAAATCTTGTGGCTCTATACAGTAATGCTGAAGCTTTGTTCAGAAAACATGTGGATCCTCACCAGTGAGTTATGTGTTGCCTATTTTATCGGTAACCCAACTCATCAAGTTGAACTACACATTCTTAACCATGGAAAATGCACCAATCCTTGATAGTTCAGTAGGTCAAATTGAATGTGTGGATTATTTCAGAGTTGGTTTGAAAAACCACTGAACTTTTCAAGGTTCACCTTTGGAAATGTTTTGGAAATACGACTGAATTTGGAAGATTTGATAGAATTGCAAACAGGAATGGAAGACTATCTCAAATAAGGATATTTATTAGAACTTTAATATTTTCCATCTTTCTCAAAGCACTGTCTCTAAACCAATCTACTTTGGCTTCTTTTTTGTTTTTTTTTTTTTTTTTCAAGTTATTCTTGGATAATAAATTTTAATAATAGCATACCTAGTTACCTACCATGAAATACGTCAACTTTTTCAGAAATCATATTATAAATAAAACCTTCCATTATTGAATCATCTCTGTTTTTGACACTTGTAAAGCCATGTTTAAATGAGTTATAATATACATGTGACTTATAATATTATTAGACTTAGAAAAGGTGCCGACCAAAACTATGTCCCCCTCCAGAATTATCCTTTAAACAGTGATGATACAATTCTTTTTGGATAAATGCTGTCGTTTAGCTTTCCTAACAAACTGTGAAGATAATTTACATAATTATAAAACTTTGTAACCTAACAAATCTGCGCTAATGATAACAAATATTCCTACTCAATAATACAAAATGAGTCATTTAGATGTCTTTAGACGACGATCATATAAGATGGCACATTCGCTTTTTATTTTTATTTTTTAATTAATCCAAATTTTCCGATAACATTTATAATTTAATATCCTTATCGTAAACAAGGATAATTGATAATTAATAAGAAGGTATATTAAATAAATAATTATAAAAATAAATAATTCCTATAACTTTATTATAAGTAATATATAATAATAATAATAATAATAATAATAATAAAGTTATCTTTGTTGTTAAAATAAAGTTTTTTTATTGAATTTTATAAAAAGTATGGTCATAAAAAATAATTTTGAAATAAATTATATTGATAAAAGTATAATTGACAACGAAATATATACAGTAAAAATAATTACAAAACAAGTTATAGTTTTGTACCATAAATATTTAGGATCCAATGGTAATAAAACAAGACCAAGTAACACACATTCCAAGTATTTTTTTTTTTATCTATTTTAATGATTTTCTTTTATTTTTTTAAGTTTCTTAAGTGTTGTAATATGAAATTTGTTCAATTAAAAAAATTTTCAAGAAAATTGATCAATTTTTTTATAGTCTTTATATGTAAAAAAAAGTCAGTGTTCTGATTCAAATTCATCGAGACAACGTTAAGTGTTTCACACTTTTAAACAAGATGAGACTATTGGGTATACTAAAAAAAATATGATTTTATTTATTTAGTTAACATTACAAGTTATAATTTTATATTACTAAGTTTCTAACTATTTACTGATAATGAAGCCGTATCAAATACTATGCATGCCAATAACTAACTATACACTTTTATCATCAAACTTTTATTTATATTGTTTTAATGATTTATATCTACTTCTCCTTTATTGCCATACATTTTTAATAATCGTATCATACACATTTTGTACTTCCTTTACAATTTTGTATAGTGTTGTAATGTAAATTTTGTTCAATTGTAAAATTTGACAACATATACTTCTTCAATTATTTTACATTCTTAGTAGTTCCTAATGTGAAAAAAAAAATATTATCTTTATTTTAAATGATGTCAAATAATATACGTCAAATCTGTTATGCAAAATTAACATTTGTCATGTTAAATAAATAAAAAAAATGTATTCAGAATAAAGTATTATTGAAATTTTGACATCATATATATATATATATATATATATATATATATATATATATATATATATATATATATATATTAGTTGTATTGCATCACGCAGAAACAAGTAATGAGTTTTTATCACCGTAATCAAGTTATATGGTAATTCAATAATGTATTTTTACATGTTCTTTAAATTATTCTTATTCCAAATTATTTGAATTAATGTAAAAATACTACATAGATTTCAATTAATGCGTTCGACGCCTTTCACACTTTTGTTTTCCATGGATGCACCATGTTGAGATTTGGCAAGATTTTCTAGAAGAGAAATATGGCTTTCAACAACCAAACAACTATCCCGAACTCCTTTTTGCATTCGATTTATGCCACCATTTCTCCCTATTAGAGATAAATATGGGGGCCGATACCACCAACCATGATTACTTCGATGTCAACCGCTTTTCCATCTTGTAAGGCTATGCCTTCGATTCACTACCTATCTTAGAAGAGTTTCGTGTTGATTCATACATTTTCTTTATTCGCAAAAATCATCATGCACTCCACTTTCCTTAGTTCAACTTTGGAGAGATCAACCGTAATCAATTCTCAACCTTAAGGAGGTTGACCATAGAGCTCAACCAAAAGGAGCTCAGCCTCAAAGAGGACGACCTCAAGGTTACACACAAAGGTTGATCATAAGAAGGTCAGCCTTTAGTACTTAGTCTTAAGGAGACCGTCTTTAGAAAGATTAGCTACAGAGGTCAACCATGGGAAGATCGACCTTAATACTTATCTTTAAGAAGATCAGCCTTAGAACAATTGACTTTAAGGGATCGGCCATGAATTAATTGTTTAAAAGAATGGTTTGCAAAAGAAATTTTGTTGCATTAAAACTTATACCTGAATTCTCCTATTTTCTAATCTCTCCTTTTTCTTCTATTTGATTTCTCAAGATTTGTTCACCAAATATGATCCTCAATTGTTATATGTTTTTTGCAGTGATATTTAAAGGATGTTTTGTCATTTATCTTGTCAAGCATGTTGAAGAATTTTGTTTCCATGTGATGATGGCTAGTTGATGTTAGGTTCAATGTTGGTTGGGTCAATAAGTCTAATGTCAATCCCTTACTTATAAAATGGAGGTAAGAAGAAAACTGAAGATCTTATCTCTAAATGCAAATAGGGAAAATGTCGACCACTCATGTAAAATGCAAGAAAATTATAAATGATGCAATTATTTTACTTTTTTGTATATTTTTTTAGTTATATACGAGTTTCTAACTTGGATTTTGCAATCATATATGAAGATAAATTCAAATCGACAACCTATATCAATCAGAGGTTGAAAAAGCCAATTTTAAAAGGTAATGAATCAAGGCATCCCACAAAGAAGTAAAGGCGATTTATGAAGGTGTTTAAAAAACTAAGGTGACCTTTTAAGGCGCCCATGGATCTTTCAAGGCATTTAATAAAAAATGAGGTGACCTTTCAGGGCACCTAGTGACCTTTCAAGACACTGAACCAACAATTAAGGTGACCTTTCAAGGCGCTTAGTGATCTTTCAAGGCACTAAACCCAAAAATTAAGGTGACCTTTCAAGACACCTAATGGCCTATTAAGGCACTAAAAATATTGGCGACCTTTCAAGGTGCCCAAGAAAAAATGACAACTTTTCAAAAAGCAAAAAGAAGATGAAAGACGACCTGTTAAGGTGCCCATAAAAAAAAGGTGACATAAGACGATTTGACTACTAAACAAAGGTAAAAGGCAACCTAAGATAGTAAAAGGAGAAAGATGATCAAGTATCATCCTAAATAATGATAAAGAATAATTTGATTGGTTAAATGATGATCAAGCATCATCTGGTCGGTAGAAAGATGATCAGATATTATCCTAAAGAAGAAAGATGATCAAGATGATTAGGTATTATCCTAAAGAAGAAATATGATCAAATATTATTCCAACTGATGATCAAGAATCATCCATTGATAAAATGATGATCAAGAATCCTTTGATTGGTAAGATGATGATCAAGTATCATTTGATCAAGGTATCATCCATCAAGTATCGTCCAATCAATTTAAAATGATAATGCATCTAATTAAGCTACAATTAATGTAATTGAACATCATTTGATCAAACAAGTTTAGTGTAAATTTAAGGCACCTTGGAAAAGTTTTGATTTAGAAACATTAAGGTAAGTGTTCAATATCTTAATATAATTTTACACCGATCACCAATTGACCAAGGTGCCCATTCAAAAAAAGGCAATGGTAATATTTACACGAAATAGATACTTGGTCATCATACGTAAGCGCTTAGAAAGTAAATAATATACAACGTTTTTTGAAGGGTGATATGTGGTGATAGGCCACATACCGATCACATCATTAACACCAATATTAATTGATAAAGAAGTCATTTCTTCACATTTTATAGCCTTTTTAGTCTTTTCGACCAAAGGCTAGGGGTTTATGTATTGTTAGGTCCAATATCGATTGGATCATTAGGGCAAAAGCTGACTTGGTCATTGGGTCTGGTACCGATGAGTGAGAAAGATTAGGTCAGAAGTGAGGAAGATATGAAAAAGACTTCATTATATAGAAGGAAAAGATAAAAAATTGGGAGATCACTATTGATTGCTTCTAGCTAATCAATCTTAGTACTTTTTAGCTAGAACAAGTATAAATACGTATAAGTGTGATGGTAAATATTTTTATTTAGCCTTAAACTTTATAAAAGCTAAGGCTAGGGTCTATGTAGTGTTAGGGTCTTTAACTGCCTAAAGGTAGATGTGGTCTATAACTGCCAAAAGGTCAATATGGTCTGTCGAAAGGCCAATCTAGTTACTAGGTCCAAGGTCGATCTAGTTGTTAGACCAATACAAGTGAGATTGTTAGGACAAGAGTATGACATAATAAATGAGGATTTTAATGTTGATAACTTAGGTAACTATCCAAGACATGACAAAAGATGTGAATTAAATAGAGAAATTTGATGCACATTGAATAGGAAGAGAATCCAAGGGATCAGAAAAATAAACATATAAGAGGACCTCAAGGGAGGAGAATGCAAGACATTTACACCGTGTTCGTTTGTGTGGATGAACACATAGAACATATTTGCGAGCTATGATTAGCAATGATTTTTCCTGTTCTTTTGTGCGTATTGAAAGGAAAGTGAAGGTGCATAACCGTGTGATAAGGCCTTTTTTCCTATCCTACTTCCACGAAGAGATTTGTAGGAGAAGGATGATATTTTACTAAATTATCCTTGTAAAAAGCCTTACACATTCCCACTTTTTCTTTGAGCTTCACGTTGTCCCCTTTTTTCCAGACACAATAAGATTCCTGAAGCAGCACAAGGGAGATGCTTAACTGAAGCAACACAAGAGAGGTGTGTGATATTCCTGAAACAACACAGGTGAGGTATGTGGTGCAAAGAAAATGATGAAAACAGTGGTTCAGAACGACATTGGTGCATGGAGCAAAAACGAAATCAAATCCAAAGTGTTTTGGAACCGAATCAGCGTTTTCGTACCAGAAATGGAACCGATTCTCTTTATTTTGGAACCTATTCCTCCTTTTGAAACTTTTGATTGTGTCTTGCAATAACTTTTGGTTTTCTTTAGTTTTGTTTAGCTTTAGTGTTAAAAATTAAAATATTTTATTTTTTACATCAAATATATTTTAATTTTTATTTATTTCAATAAAAAAATATTTTTATTAATTTTATTCATCATAAAAAATTTCAAAAATAATAATAACCCATATAAATATTATTTTATATTACTTAACACCAATGACAATTTAGTAATCAACTTATTTTTAATTAGTTACAGCAATATGATCCCTAATAAACTTTCACAAACTTTATTCTCAAATCGAGTTCATCATCACTTCCAAATCCTTAAAAAAACAACACAGTCTTCATCATCAAATTCAACCAAATCAATCTACTCCATCTCTCTCTAATCATTACTCTCAAAAACACACACCCTTAGAGTGCTCTAGTTGATCGGATTAGATTGCTGTGAAAATAAAATGACAATTTTTTTTTTCAATAGTTATATTTTTTTACAACAAAATAATTATATTTTCTAATTAAATATTTAATTTGATAAAAAATGTATACATCTAATTTTTCCAAAAATTATTTTAAATTTTCAGAACCTAAAAACGTTATTGTTAACTTAAATATTTAAGTCATTAAATTTTTTATGAATTTTTAGTAAATGTTAACAGCAGTAAAGAACCTACTAATATTGTTTTATTTAATCCTCCCACAGACTCAGGTTCCTCCTATCCCATTCATCAAGTGTTCGGTTGGTTGGTTAGCAGCAAGTTAAACAGAGTGTATTCAGATCACTTGAGGTTCTGAATCAATGGCACACTCTCTCAGTTTTGCTCCTATTTCTTCCTTCAAAGACTCCACCACACCAGGTAACTATCTCTCTCTCTCTCTCTCTCTCTCTCTCTCTCTCTCTGCGTTCTCATGCGTCTTCTATTTTGCAAGAGTTCAATAACTGAATCTGGTTTTTCCTACTTTTGCTGTCACTTTAAAAGCAGTTACTGGTAATTCGGTTGCCCCAAAGGTTTTTTGGATAAACGAAGCCTGCCACAATTCTAAAGTTCGGAACTTTCAATCTTTGAAGGTTAAGGTGAGGTTGATTTTTGTGTCCCATTTGAATAACATGTTTTTTGTTATCCAGTTATTATGTCAAGACTCTAGAGTGTTGAAAAATTCATGTATCCTGAGTTGAAACCTTCTCTAATGCTGATTTAATGCAGGCTACGGATGATAATAAACAAACCAAAGCAAAGAGTATCGTTTGTCCTGACTGTGAAGGAAATGGTTAGTGAAAATGTGGATTGCTATTTCGTAAGCACTTCCGTTTGGTGGTCTTTTTCTTATTCTTTCTTTCTTTCTTTCTTTAAGTGGGTTGAGTTTTTTTCTTTTTTTTTTCTTTTTTGTGAACACTAATCCTTCTTTATGCACAATGATAAGAGAACACGAAGAACATCACAGTATAGAAATAATATCTTCAAATCTAAGTAGTATCATTAAGATTTGAAAATGAAAATTTGAATTTTCCCAACGTGATTGATAACTCTATGGCATGTCAAATGAGAAATGTTACTTTGGTACAAGAAGATGAAAATGGACTTTGTAAAAATATAGATTGCTCAGTGCTTTCTTGTCTTGTTGAGAAATTTTAGACCTTTTCCTTGAAAATTGTCTGCCAGTAATGAAAAAAGCCATGTTTTAAAACTCTGTTAACTCGATCACTTAGTTGAGTATATTTTGTACTGATATCACCTTCAGATATAGTGACAAAGTGTTACTCATTCGTTAATTAGTATTAATGTCTTATTCCCCGTTATGCTAATTTTTGTGTGTTTGGAATACAAATAATTCCTGAGGATGGACTTGGCCTGTTGCTTTTGCTAATTATTTCAAAAGCTATCAGATATTTATTTATTTTTTCCTTCCATAAGAAATCTCGGGGCATTTAATTCACTGAGCTATCTTTCTACTGAACTGCAAGGTGCAATATCATGCACTCAATGCAAAGGTGCTGGAGTTAATTCTGTAGATCACTTCAATGGACAATTTAAAGCTGGTGGATTATGTTGGCTATGCAGGTAAGGGCATTAGATCCTACATTTCTGGTTCTGTTCCTTAATATACTCTTATTCCACACCATGCTTTTCATCAAAGAACAGATAGGGTTAATATTTGAGCCAATACAACTCAAGACTGAAATCTGTAATACTAAATCTTTAGTTCTAAAGAATACATAATGGAAGTAGGGTTTTTGTTATCATGCTTTTGGTCAAGTCATCACTGCAAAGTTGTTTCTCCTTTCCAGTGATCAATAACAATAATTTTGAAGGTAAGATCATCACTACCAACAAATTGAAACTAATAATGACCGGGTAGTGGCCAATTGTTTCCCAGAATTTGGTATTAATGATACTAGATTCCAATAATCATAATTAGATTTTAGAAAGAGTTGTATAAAAGATGTCCCCTTGTTTCAATTAACCAAGCACATGATCATTTTCATCATAGCAATCAGAACTTGCCTCAAATTCATAGGAAACAAGTGCATATGCATTAGTGCTAACCACACTAGGAAAGAGAAGATTGACACAACATAATCTCGCTAACTCAACTCCATAATCTCGCTAGGATAGGCTTTAAACTATGGCTTTGAACCATGTTAAGGATTGAATTTTAAACCGAACTCAACCCCACAAAACCAGTTTGTAAGGTGAGTTTGCACCCCCTTATATACTATGAAATCGCCTTATCTCTAGTCAATGTGAGACTTCTAACAAAACCCAAGCATTCAAGTCTTCAACATTTTTCCATAATTTATTCCACACTTTTCCATAAGACGTCATCATCAAAACTCTTTATTGAAGCAAAATGTCCATCTTCTTCTTTTGTCAAGATAATATTTTAAAAGTAATTAAGAAAAGTATTCCTAGAATCTACACATTCATTCCAATACATTTTATTTCATTTTTTCGGAGAATATGATTGTTACAAATAGAGTGGAGAATGTAATTAGCATGATTTAATTAGTAAAATATTTCTTTATGGCCTCTTATTATTCAAGGAGGTTTTAGCAATCCTGACCTTAGGGCCTCTGTTTCCACTGCCATGCTGTCATCTATCAGCCGTTGGCTACCACTGTCCTTGAAGAGAGTGGTGGGATAAAATGGTGTGTCTCACGTTGGTGATCAAAACACCAGCAATCAGGTCACCTATAGAAATGCCATGTGCCCACAGGCCCACTGTTTCCGCCACAAACAGGATTGTAGTGGCCCCTAAATCCACCCCAAAGGGTGGTGTTATCATGTTCGAATTCAACTTAAGTAGATCTAAGTTTTGTGCTCTCTTAACAAACTTTTCTATTTTACTTTGGAATTTACTTTTTTTTTTTCTTTTTTTTTGACGTTTCTTTAGTTGTCTTGGGCTATTTCAAGCTATTTCATAAGTTGATTCTTGTTGAAATAAGAGAGAGAGGCATAGATTGAATCCCTTAGGTAAAATACACACATGGTAATGTATTTATAATAAAAAAATCATATACAAAATATGGGCTAAGCCCATTTCATGATTATTAGTACGAATGGAATTATATCTAATAATATCTAAAAATACCTAACATTCTCCAGGTGAATATAAATCGTAAGTACCAATTTGTTAAAAATATAATCAATTCTAAGTTTCATAAAAACTCAGAAAAATATGTGCTAATTAATCATTTGAGTTAACAAACTTAGTCTTAATGTCTCATGGTACAATCTTTTCTCGAATAAAAAGACAATCAATCTCAATATGTTTGGTCCTTTCATGAAAGACGATATGAAAATTAATATGAAGAGCGGCCTGATTGTCACATATAAGTGTCATTTGAATTATATCTAAAAATTGCACTTATTTAAGTAACTGTTTAAGTCAAATGGTGATCGAGACCATAACTCTATATTATGCTTCCCCACTAGATCTTACTACAACATTTTGTTTCTTGCTCTTCCAAGAGATCAAATTATCACCAATCCAGACACAATATCCAAAAGTTGATCTTCTATCAAAAGGAGAGTTTGTCCAATCGACATCTGAACAACATACAAATTTAGTGTGGTTATTATGTCCATATATCAAAATTTTTCCTGGAAAACTTTAATGTATTTCAATATAGAACGACATTTTGATGATCTATGGAGAATTAAGATATTGACTTGACAAACTGATTGCAAAAGAGATGTCAAGACTAGTAATTGTAAGATAGTTCAACTTTCCAACTAATCTTATTTACTTCTTAGGATCTGAGAAGGGCTCCCATTAATTAGGTAAGAGTTTGACATTGGGATCCACAGGTGGTGTGTCAACAGACTTTGAATTCATTAGCCCAGTGACCTTCAAATATCCATTTGAGAAACAACACTTTGATTGTTGGATTGTGCTATCTCAATCCCTAAGAAACATTTGAGTTTGCCAAAGTCTTTGGTCAAAAAATGGTGACATAAGTGTTGTTTCTCCTGTAAGATGTCATGGTGGTCACTACCTGTAAGAATAATGTCATCAGCATATACTATTAGATAGATACACCCAACATTCGAATGACAGTAAAATACTAAATGAATTGTCTCATTGTGAGTCATACTAAAATATAGAGAGCTAATTCTAAATTAACAAATCCCTGTAATTATGATACTGTTTTCAAATACATAATCCTAGTTTTAATACCAAGATACACCCGTAAATAAAGTTACATCAAGGAAAAAATAAAAAACTTTCTAAAATACATAAAAGCAGCACAGTTTTGACATTACGATAGAAACAAGTGACATGAGATGTATAAGATGGTTTTCTAAAATTTCTAAAAACTTTTGGTTCTTTGGTTGGTACAAGATTAATTTCTAATAAGGGAATTTCAGGTTTTATGCGCCCAGCCTTACCACACTCATAAAATATGATGTTCAGGTTTTGACATCATATTGAGATTCTTTTGTTTCATCAGCTGTCCAAAGGAAAAATCTCTCTTTGTGCACATTATTAATTACATGCATAAGAATATATGATTCATTTATTATAGCATTCCATATACCTCTATCAACAAATTCCAAGGAGATTTGCATTTTCACTTTTCAGAAGAGATAATTTTTACCACAAAAAGAGGGGAGGTATGCTTATTGCAGCCCTCTAACAAAGGTTTTGGTTTTGCAAAGCCATTCAGGAAAAAAAAAAAAGCAAAAAAAAAAAAAACAATGCCGTCATGATTTACCCTTTTTAAATATCGTCATGAATGTTTAGTTTGTTTCTTTAAGCCACCTTATTTCTGGATGTGGAAAAGTTGGTGATCAGAATGCAAGGATTTCACGTGGTTCTCTGCAGTTCAATGGTTGAGCTGTAATTGTTCATAGACTAAGCATGACTTGTTACCACTATTTATATCATTTGTGTGATTTTGAACTCCATTCCTTGAATTGAACTTCAAATATGAGTAGGGTTTGGGAGTTGTATTATACTCATTTGATTGAAGTTTCTCTTTGGTTTGGCTGCAATCTAATTCGTATCCTATGAATGTTTCTGGCAGGGGAAAAAGAGACATATTGTGTGGAAGCTGTAATGGAGCTGGCTTTCTTGGTGGATTCATGAGCACGTTTGATGATTAGAAAATTGCCCAGAATCGATATTTCAAGAAATTTTTATAGTTATAGCCAAAGAAATGAGTGGAGACTACGAAGCAACATGCATGTTCTTCTGTTGGTATAGTTGAGTAATGTTATACTTAAATGAGGTTTAAGTAATCTTATTTCAGAGATTTCACAAAGCTTGTTTTGGAATACTTTTGAAAAATTGTCTTCCAGAAGTGTTCACAACACATACAATGACAATCGAGATAAATGTCTATACAATTAAAATCTTAAGTGTGCAAAACCCAACTTGTTTACAGAGTAATATTGTGTTTTTAAGCATCAGGAGCAAGGCTTTTATATTCAGCTTCAGAGATGCAACGTGCAATAACTTGTTTTCTAAACCATCAGGAGACTAGATTAGGGCCAAAGAAAATGGTTGAACCAAATAGAGTGTTTATCATCAATGTCAAACGCCAAATTAGCATCACAAAAAGTTGTTTAAGATACATGTTGATGCAGCCAAAGCACGTTAAAAATGAAGACCAAACTCTCTTTAAGATACCTTAAGATGCGCTTAACTACTGCACAATGAGAATAAATAGGATTGGCCATAAATTGGCACTCTATTAACAAGAAAACTGATTTCTGGTCTACTCAGCGTACTATAAAGCACCAACAATAGATTTGTACAGTGTAGGATCTGGAAAAAACATCAGCACCATGTTTGGACAATTTATAGTTAAAGACCAGAGGAGAAGATATAGCATGAGCTTAGCCATGTGAGTTTTATGAAGAAGATCTCGAATGTACTTGGTCTGAGTCATAAGAATGGACTTATCAGATAACTACTTGAACTCAAGACTAAGAAAATAATCTAACCGAGCAAGTTGTTTTAGAGAAAAAGTGGCATGAAGCTAGGCAATAATATGTTGTATGAGATTGATAACTCCTTCTAATACAAATATCATCAACATCAACCAAAACGTAGATCACCTCAGAACCCTTTTTATAAAGGCTAAAATACTCCCTTGGTCCATGTTTTCGCTCGAAAATCTCAAATAGGTCCATAGATTTTTTTTTAATCTCAATTTGGTCCACAATTCTGCAAAATTGATTCAATTATGCCCATTCCGTTATTTCTTCATAAACGGCGTTTACTGCTGATGACCTGGAGTTTTGTACATGCTTTGCTGTCAATTAATTGTGAGAAGCAGTGCAAATGACGTGATGTTCTCCTATTTAGTAACATTTAGTAGTTTGCCCTAGCATTTTAGGTGGCAGGAACTGAAAGGAGAGAAGAGAATAGTTTGTTTATGGTTTCTTCTCATTCATGGTCGACGTGCTCTTGCAATGGGTTGGGGGTGCAAAATCGAAGTGATTCTTGTCATGGAGGTGGGTCAAAGAGGTTGGGTTCAATGCCTGTTTGCTATTGTGGTGAGAAAGTTGTCTTGAGAACTGCTAGAACCCCTAAAAATAGGGGAAAACAATTCTGGGGATGTCCTAAGTATAAGGTAAGATCCATGGAACTTTGATTTTTTTTCGTTTAAGTTAAGCAGGAGATCTTTGACGAGTGTATGTATGTTTTTTGGACAGAGGGGTTCTGAACAATGGGTTGGCTGCAATTACTTTAGTTGGTTCAGTGGAGAGGAAAATGAAGAAATTGTTGGTCCAGTCACGAAGAATGAAGAAAGGGATGTTAGTGTGCTGAATATGGAAGAAATGTACGGGTAAAGGATGAAAATTCTTAGTTTAGAAAAATCTGTCATGATTTTGGAAAATAGGATAAGGGTGTTATTTTGGGAGGTTTGTTTTGTTTGTGTATTGAATGTAATCTTATTTTCGTTGTTGATGAAAAATCCATAATGCATTGTAAAATTTTGATTGTGTATTGAATGAAAAAGTTTGATTTAAGCATATCATTTTGGTGTTGATATAACAGACCCAAACTTTTGGCCTCATATACCATATCATAACTGAATAAAGAAATTGCTATATCAGACCCAATTTGATAACATAATATCCAAACTGTTATATAGATGTTGATCACAAATGTACTGCAGAGTTACATGACAGACCCATGCTCATAACAAAGCCAAAAAAAACCACAAAATATCAATTCGTTTCACCATTACAGCACATGCATAAAATGAACAAAATAACAGCACAGAATAATGGCATTGGTTTGATCATTACAACAGATGCAGAAAATCAAAATGGGATCAACACTTTTAAAACATGTCTTCCAAACACGTCCCCTTCAAATTCATGACTTCCAAACACGTCCCCTTCTAGCTTTTAGCTTGGTCCTCATTGGTTGGACTGCACCTGTTGGGCGCGTATTTGGTGGCCCTGCTGTTTGTTGGCTTCGTGGAGCAGATTGTGGAGGAGCAAGTACTGGCCCAGATTGTGATGGAGCAGAATATGATGAAGCAGATTGTGGTGGAGCAACTGTTGCTGGCCCAGATTGTGATGAAGCAGATTGTGATGAAGCACATTGCGGTGGAGCAACTGCTGCTGGCCCAGATTGTGGTGGTGCAGATTGTGATGAAGCACCAGTTGGGCCAGGTTGTGATGGACCAACTATTGGGCCAGTGTGGTGCAGGTTGTGATTTAGTCTGCTATGGTCGAATAGGACAATAGTTCCTATTGTGTCCAAGTTGCCTGCATACACTACACCTCTTACGAAACCCTCCATTAGACATTTGAGTATCATCTTTCTTTAAGTCCCATGGCTCCAATCTTCTCTTCTTCTTAGGTCTTCCAGGCAAGATCCATTTTTTTGGAGGCATGACATCTGGATAAAAAGTTACTTCCCACACTTATTCACCATTGATAGGGTAAACAATCGATGCATATGTTTGTTCATAAGTACACTTTTTAAAGCAATCTAGAATGAAATCTTCTGCATTAATGTTCAAAAACTTGATTGCACTTAGGGCGTGACAGCATGGAATTCCACTGACACTCCATTTCCTGCACGTGCACTCCCTTTTATCAATGTTTACCACAAATTATTCTCCAAGTGCTGAGGTGTGGCGGACTTCAAACAACTTATCTCCTGCCCACCTAATTACAATAAAAAATACAAATATTTTGTAATGACAGGGGACAAACTGAAAAGGAGAAAAAAAGGATCAAAGTGTCAATGTACCTTGGTAACCAATGCCTCACTAATTTTGATTCGTGTTTAAGTTTATCCAACATTTTTTGCATGATTAACCCCTTATAAGCTACAATTTTCTTTCTGTTGCTGGCCCATTTCTTCATGATGTACACTCGAATATCCTCTAACATGCTTATGATGGGCTTGGTCCGAGTTTGAAGTAGCACACTATTGAATGACTCACACATGTTGTTGACCACAGTGTCACATTGAGGTCTTATAGTGAACCGTGATCTTGACCAGAACCTAACATAACAGTATACAAAAAATTAAGTCATTAAATACTAAAATCAAGTAACTAACTTTGAATATTTGACTTACCTTGGGGGAATCGCAATTAAGTATTTGAATGTGTCCTCATTCAGCTCCTTAATTTTCAGCATTTCTTTCTCCCAACCTTGTGGATATGTGGAATATGCAGCCATCCACATGAGACGCTTGAAGTTTTTTCCTGGAAATTGCTTGCGAAAATTGGCATAGAGATGTCGGACACAATATCTCTAATCCAGTCCAGGAAGAAGTTCTTGGATAGCTTGAAGCAGACCCTGTGAAGTACAGAAACTTTAGTGATCAACATACAGTGACATAAAGTAGCATTATAGTATAATATTATAATAATTTCACCTTCTGCTGATCTGATATAAAGGTGCATGATGCACCGACTGTATCCCCACCCAAATCATTTATTAGAAGCTCCATGAACCATCTCCATGAGTCCTTGTTCTCCACTTCTACAACCGCATATGCTATTGGCAAAATTTGGTCATTGCCATCTCTTCCAACTGCTGTCAATAACTCTCCACCATACTTGCCCTTCAAAAAGCAGCCATCCACTCCAATAATAGGTCTACACGCGGCAAAACTATCTTTGCATCCCTTTAGGCATGCATAAAACCTACTAAATATGACTTCACCATCAATGTTTTCCACTTTAACCTTCATTGTAGAACCCAAATTTCCTCTCAAAAGCTCATGTGCATAATCGTATATTCTTCTATATTGCTCTGTGAATAAACCATCAACAGCATCTCTTGCAATAGCTTTTGATCTGAAAGCCATATTTCTAGATATACAGACATTCCACTTCCTAGATACCTTGTCACGGATATCCATGACCTTCATATGCGGGATATCCATTTTGCATTCATTAACTTCACATTAAAGTCTCTATTGCAACTGTGCTCATCAATTATTTTCCTAAGTTGCCAAGACTTCACTGCAGACATATATGCACAGTAAGCATACCAATTGCACTTTCCTTCGGCACCGAAATAGTTGACAGTTACTCTACTCCTGTCATTTCGATCAAATCTTAAATTCTTTCCATTTGCCAATGCATATGTTCAAATAGCATTTGTAAATTCCTTTTTCTCTGTGAAATAAGTACCAACTTCCCATTTGTATTGCTCCATACTTTTTGGCATTGAGAAGGTTGGAAAGCTTCCATAACTCTCTTTATCATTGTCTTCCTCATCACTGTCGGTTGCAGTAAAGAATTCATTTGAGTGCCACTCAATATCTGAAAATTCATCACCAGATCCTACTCCTCCAACCTCATCCTCACTTGAATGGTTGACTGGAAGAACCTGCTCCTCCAATGTCTTCTGGAGTACCACAAACCCATGCACAAAATGGAAAATGAAATTGCTTAAACCCCAATCAGACAACACTCCCACACTTCCATCCATGAAAACAAAGCAAATAAAAAACCAAAGTCGAAAAAACCCTAAACCCCAATCAACGAAAATAACAAAAAAAATTCCCAAATCCAACTTCTAACCTTCAATGTAGATGACCTTCGCTCAACAATGAAGTCACGATAAAGCCAGGAGATTGCAATCAACCTTGAAAAATGGCAGCGCCTTCCTCCGCCTTGCGTTCCTCCACCTCGCAATCCCAATCCCTTGTCGCAATCCTTATTTCTCTTAATCCCTAGTTTTAAAATCATCCCAAAACGACGTTATAATTATGAAATGAATAAACAAAACGACGACCTTGAAAAACATGTCTGCTTAATTCAAAAATTAATTCCACCTTGTACTGTTCACATTAAAAATTAAATCCACATCAGCCATCCATTGAAACGTATACAGTATTATACAAAAAATCATTACTCAACTTAACGTTGTTAATGATTTGGGCATAATTGAATCAATTTTGCAGAATTATGGACCAAATTGAGATTAAAAAAAATCTATGGACCTATTTGAGATTTTCGAGCGAAAACATTGACCAAGGGAGTATTTTAGCCTTTTATAAATGAATAATGAAGCATCACGTACTAAGGAATAAGCCCAAGTTGATGAAGAATGGTTTAAGGAGACTTCTCCCTAAAACTTTCTTCGGTATCCCAAATGTCAGAATTTATAACCATAATAAACTCACCTATTTTGGTTGTTGGAGGTAATTAAAAAAAGTTACTATGCCTTTTGTTTTTAACGAAAGAATGCACCTTCAAACTTCTTTTGTTCCTAATAGTTCCCTACACCTCCAAATTTATTTCGTTACGCGTCGTGTGTTCTCCATAGTAACGTTTTGCTCTAAACGTTTTTTCGCTGATCATGGTCCTTGTATCGTGTGTTCCCTCTTCTAACTGCATGTGCCTGTGATCCTTGTTCCAAGCTCTCAGCAATTGTGCCTGTGGTCCCTATTCGAAGCTCTCAATGCAACTTCTCGGTGGTCCCTGTTCCAACCTCTCATTGTTCCTTCTTCCAAAGTTCTTGTCATTTACACAACCAAGTAAGTGTTCATATTTGTATCATTGCATCTTATTTTAAATGCTGACAAATATTCTTGGTTGAGACTGATAAATGTTGTTGGTTGAATGTTGTTATTTGTTTCTGATATATATATATATATATATATATATATATATATATATATATATATATATATATATATATATATATATATATATATATATATATTATATAATCGGATGTGGACATCCGCACTAATACTGAAACGAATGTCATTTCTGTGTTGTGGATATCCACATTCGAAACCTAATTTTTTCTTTAATTTTCATTTTGAAATTTTTTTTGCTTTCATTCTTGATCCATTTGATGTAGTAAATTTATAAACATTAATATAGTATTTTTTTAATTTATTTTCAATTAATGAAACTAATTTAATTTTATAAAATTTAAAAATTATTTTTATGAAAAATTGAATACCAGATGTAGACATCCACAATAATGCTGAAATGGATGTCATTTTCGTGTTGCGGATATCCACATGCGCAACCTATTTTCTTTTGGCTTATTGATCATGATGCAGTACTATTATTTAGAAATTCCCTTTTTTTAATTAATTTTAGGTGATTATAATTTTGGAAGATTATATTTGAGTTATTTAAGTTTCTTAGATTCTAAATAAATTCTAGTCTCGTATTAGACTTGTCTTCTTTCATTCATGACATATGCGAACAAAATTATACCTCTAATTTTCCAACTCATGATATCTTTCTAACATGTGAAGATTAAATTAAGTGAGTTAGAGAAGTTGGTTTTAATTTGTGCTTGATCAATGAAGCACCAATAATCAAGAGGATGAAAGGAAGCATCAAATTTAAAATGACAAGCATAAGCTGTATGTGCAAACTTCAGACAGATTTGACACAAGAAATTAGCAAATTTGCCACCATGTCCTCTAAATGGACGGACCACCACCACGAGAGGATCCACAAAAGCTACCTCTGGAAGAATTACCTTTGGAAAACGAACCTTGTGTATAATTCAGCAACGGTCGAACTAATGTTTTTGTCTCCGTAACATATCTTTTAACGCTTATCTCTACAATTGATGGTGTGTGTTTTTTACTCTCAATAACATACAGCAATAGCATAATCAGCAAGCAAACCTTCAAGAATAGCATGTTGACGATGTCATTAGCACGATCAAGTTCAGTAAGATATATAGCTAGAACCATTGAGTTGACAACAAACTGCTACAACTTGTGTGACTTAATGGCTGGTTCAACATATTAACACCTTTGTAAATAATTGGAATCGTCTAGTTTTTCTGCAATAGAAGTCGAAAAGGAATATGTAGCCATAACACTGAGCAAGAGAACTGAGAAAGAGCAAACAATGTATTGAACAGTAAGCGTTAATGAAAGCGGAACAAGCACCGAAAACCAAACACAGTACCATTGACGAACACATCGAAACATTGTAAGGAAGTAATTGGCCAAAGAAACAACAAAATCGAACGCATACACTTCAATTACTTGTCATAAACAAGAATGATTTCAGATCGCGAATTGCGAAACCAAGACAATAACACCAAGGAACACGGTGAAGCACTAGAAGGAAGCAATTGGTCGAAGAACAAAAAAAAAACACAAACACTTCAATTAGTTGTCACGAACGAGAACGAAGCCAAATTGAAAAATGCGAAGAGGAACAAACATGTCAACCATTGTCACAAACAAGAACAGAGAGAAATGAAAAACAATAACGAACGAACAAGAAGGAAGAAGACAATAAAGAGGTGCACGAACTGAGACGAGAAGCAGAACTAAGATCATCGAAAACTTGATCTGAATACCATCTTAGTGAAAATGAAGAAAGAGAAGAGAGAAAATAATTATGAACAAATATGTGTATTATTCACATTACATGCATAATCACAAGTACACTGACTTATTTAGGAGTCATTTACGAGAAAACACTTGTACAAATACAAAGAAAACTACATAATAAACTATCAACTATAACCAACTATTTAACTATAGTATACTAAAACTAACCTTTCCATGAAAACCAGTTTAGTTAATAGTAAACGTCCAATCAATACTTAATTTTAGACAAAAGTGACTGCAATCTAAATAATTGGATGTTTCTCTTGCACTCTGATAGGATCTTGACCTTCTCCTTCACCCTCATGACACGGTGAATCTAGCCCATTAGAGAGGAAATAAAGGTGGTGTTGTGGGCAAGGGATATACGATTTAGAGGGAACAAGAATTTAAGGAAAAGATAGATAAAGCAAGTGGAGCCTGAATTGACAGAAAAATCCGTGAAGGAAGTAGATTTAGGATAGAAATTCAAAGTAGATACTGACTTCTAAATTTATCTTTACATTTCTGAATTTTCTGATCAAGTAACTCGAGTTGGTCTCTTGCTACTTTTATCAATAAAAGTCAGCTTCTATCAATATCATGGAAGCCTTTTTTTTTTAAAAGGTCCTATTCACAACAACAAAGGACTCATCAAAGCCCCATTAGACAAATGCAAGTTAATCAACATCAGTCCTGTTATTCCTTTGCATTGGAAATTAAATAATTCACATATAAGGTTCTTGGCTTCCGCCATGCACTTTAATAACCATAATTTTACAGATATAGCACATACAGCAGGGAACTTTAATATCAAGATAGAATCAGTCGGAGAATCTCTCCCGATAACTTGAACGACTTTTCTGTTTCTTCCAGACAGTGGTTCTTTTCTTCCCTAGTCCAACCCTGTTAAAAAAGGAATAACAAAAAGGTAAATTCAACACCCTAACTAAGAAAATTTGGAAGCTATCATTGTATCCTTTGCTAATTAGGTATAAGACCGCAACAGAAATAAACCTATTGATGATTCCTTAGACAATTGGAAAGAAATGCAAATAATTAAGAAAGTCAAGAAACTTACTTCAGCAACTTTATTCAATTTGTCCCTCACGTTCTGCAACAACTGGGGAAGGTCACCGTCCCATTTGTAGAACTTTAATGCCTTGTTGTCAAGTAACTGTTCAGCAACCTGTAAGATGCAGGAAGAATTTACTGATTATAGAAAGGATAAGTATTAGCCTTTATCTCGTCAGGTCATAATGAAAGCAAAATATTTAGAACATAGTGAAGCCTAAAGGATGGATGTCTAGTGTTGTAAGAACAATTTACATTTGGAGATAAACAAATTTCATCCAAAACAAAAGAAGTAGGAACCCAGATTTGTAAGAAGCTTGTTATCACTTCTTTTTCTTTGATGCTTTGTAATAAATTCAAAAAAGCATAAATTTAATCCTTACTGTTGCATTGCTTTTCAGGTTCAGGTGTATTGCGTATTTTACTTTTGAAAAGCTTATAATCAAAATGCTTCAGAAAGGGCTTTGGGCTGAGATGTCTATTGTTCTTTTAAGTGATATGGTAATTATATGTGTATGCACTCTCTAGTTTTATTGATTAAATAACACCGACATATTAATAAAATAGAACACACGGTACATATGTGCAACATTATGCAAATATCTGTATGGAAATAGCCACATGCCAGTTGATATATACCTTCTACTGGTTTCAGACATAAAACTTTGCAGACGTAAAAGAAAGATGAGATATTCCCACTTTATTAAAAACTTCATTATGTTCTCACAATCTTGGAGGAGAAATATAGAGTGGTAAACAATCCATAAGAGAGGACAAATGAGAATATATCCCCAGATATGAATGCGTCTATAAATCATATAAAACTGATGTTCCAGCCCGTAAATAGCACTCAACCAAAGATGTTCTAAAAAATTGTGACAACATAATTGAACCTCGTTAAGCATGCATGTAAATGTTTACCTTTCTCCCGATCATTCGACCACCAGCTGAATGAGCAAAGTAGATGTTGTAAAAGTGGCAAATGAATGCTTGAGGATCATTCACGGATAATTCCTTGAGATATTGTGCATAGCTAAGTCCTGGAGAAGAAGGTTCAGGAATAGTATAACCTTTCTCCTTGAACCACTCCAAATCTTCTTTCAAACTTTCAGACCTTTCCAATCCAGTATTTCTGAATTCAGCATCTACACAAGAAAGAGAAATGCATGGGACATTTAACAATTGGATTTGAACATATATACAGACATCAACATGTTAGTTGAAGCTATGGTAGATGTAATAGAATAGTAGAACCTGTATGGATCACAACAAGAAACACTCACTGAAGTAGAAAAATCATGCTCACAAAAATTGGTTACAATCAATTTATCTTCAGCATCATCAAGTCAAACGTGAACGAATCAGGCGATTCGAATGACCTTCATTCCCAAAATACTATGGATGATCGTTTGCACAAAACATTAGCAATAAAAAAAATGGGAGACCTTACGAAGATCACAATATGGGCACACAAAAGCAAAAATTAGAAATCAATGAAACGAAATAGCCAAAGACAGGAGCAGAGACTCAAACACCATAAGTAGACTCTTGAATTAAACAACAAAAAGGGCTAAGATTCACCACAACTCACTTGCTAACACTGGTTAACAAATTGAAAGAAGAAACAAAATTCTCCTTTTAATTTCTTAATAAGAGACACTGGTTAGCATTTGGCTATAAAATATAGCAACAATTATTAATTGCAACTCATGATTAGTTGGAGTTAAAACAAGCATCACATAAAACTCATGCAACTCGTAGAACAGAAAACCACAACGCAAAGACACACATCAGCCCCAAGAATGACGACCTCACAATCACCACCACATCCAAAAAAAACCCGAACCTCAAATATTTCATTAAAACGCAAACGCAAAAAACAAAAGCATTTCAGTAAAATATCGAGGGAGAAAAGCGACACTGACAAGAAGGATGAGGAGCCTCTCGAACGATGTCTTCTAACGTGTCGTAAACGACCTTACTATCCACAAGAAACTTGAGGTACCCTTCAACAGTTGGGTCCCACTTGGTAACGGCTTTCTCTTCGGGTTGTTTCACCTCCTTCTCACCCTCCCTGGCCTGGTCCCTGGTGTGCAACCTCATCGCCACGAACCTCATCTCCTCCACGAACCCCTTCGACTCCCCCTTCTTCTTCGGCGTCTCGGCCGTCGCCGCCGACACAATAACCGCCTTTCTCGGCATGGTAGCCCGGAGCCCTCGAACCCCCGCTGGTAACCCCGTTGGCAAGAAAACGGAGCGAGATTGATGAGGCGGCGACACCAAACGGGGCTTAATATACAGCAATTGGGTCTGCGACACAGCTATTAGTGACGCCATTGGAGATAGTTGAGTGCACGAAAACGTTGATGTGAAGGCGCAGCAGAAGAACGGGCACGGTACTTGTGTGAGTGAGTGTGCGTGCGATACAGAGATTAAAATAAGAGGAGTGGATGATGCAGTAATCTTCAAGAAAAAGCGATGGATCGGGAATAAGAATTATAATAAAATATAAAGAATATGAAAAAATAATAGGTGTTGATTGGTGCGAAGATAGAGTGAAGGACGATTGTCGGAGAAGTCTGGAGATTTGAACAAACAGCGAAACTTTCTATGTTCCTTCTTCTATGTGTTGGACTCTGTAGTTATCCATTGTTTTTCTTTTAAAACATCTCAAACTAATTACTGTTTCTAATTTCTTAATTATATTACTTTCAATTTCTCTCGTAACAATCTTAAACTAATATCTGTTATTATTTTCTTTGTAAAAGAAAGCAATGACCAAAATAGTATAAATAAATAACGATAATAACAACTAACTCTTTGCGATAAAACTTAATTAACCGAAACTTTTTCTAATTATATTAAATTTAGCGTCACTTAGATAAAATATATATATTGATTTTTTTTTTTATGAAATGATAATATTTTGATGAAAAATTAGTGAAATAATTTATGAAGCCATAATAATGTCTTTAAAATTATATATATGAATATTTGAGTGAAGGAGAGGTTGGTTGGTTGTCCGTTTGAAATGGACTCTAGTTGTACAAAGAATTTCACTGAGATTTTTCGTATAAACACGCAAACACACGTATTTGTTTTAATCTTATGCTTAATTGCTTTTCTTATCTCAATATTCATCTATTATATTTAATTTTTTTCACTGTGGATAAATAGTTTAATTTTTGTTTTCATTATGTATTATGTTGTGTAAATATAGGTCAAATTGGTTTCATTATGTAATTTAGTTTTTGATTTTTAAAATATAAGATATTAAAAGAACGTGTAGGAAACACTCCACCTGGGTGTCGTGAAGATGATGAACATCAAAAACCAATATTTGATCAGGGGACATAAATTTATGTATATGTTTGACATAAATTTTAGACTTTAAAACAAATCATTTGATTTTACCTCAAATAAGAGAAATCTCCTTATACAATATAACTTTCAACTAAAATTTTAATAAAAAAAAGTACAATCTAACATAAAAGTAAGCAAAACAAGAAAAAATCTAAAATATTATATACAAGTCGGAAAAGAAAGGTTGCCCACTATACTATATAACTTGAATAATCATGGTATGAAATTAAAAAGCAAAATGAAGGTTTAAACCTCTAACCTCAATTACAACATTTAACCACAATCCAATCGAGCATAACTCTCCCTAACATAAAAGCACTCACAAAGATGAAAAAAATTGCCTTTGAGGTCACCAATGTAGGGAGAAACAAGTTTCCTATAATTGTCACTTGAAAAGAGAATGAAAATATCAAAATCACAAAAAGAAAGTGATCATAGACATTATAAAGACATTTTTGTGAGACGTCCTAGGTCCGGCGTAAATTTTAAATTACTTTGGACGTAAAAATTTACATTGGATGTAAATTTTTAAATTTATGCCAAATAGAAAATCACATAAAAAAGAATTGTTTTTGATCACGTAAATTTTTAAATTCACGTCAAAGTCAAGGGATAACAAATACGAACATCTTCGACTGTGCTAATCGTCTTATTCTTATCCTTTGATTATTAAGAGAGGGAAGTGGTTGAATAAATTTGTTGATTTGGTCCAAACTCTGTCCTACCACCTCTTTGTTGTTGCTGCCTAAATAGTAGGCAGTGGCGGATCTTGATAGAAAATTTTGAAGGGACCAAAATAATATACTCAAATTTTATATATTTAATCATTGTCACTAATATAACAAAAGTATATATAATTTAGTATATTGAGATCTTGTTGTATATTTTTCCTTTATAAAAATTATAGTTTTGAAGTTTTATTTGATATGGAACCCATTTTAAATAAGTTTTTCTAATTTCATCTTTTTCCTTCGATATTAGATATTCCAAAAAATTAATATGAACTTTCCAACTTATAATTCCAAATAATTAATATGAAATTTTTCACCTATAATTCCTTGAATTTTAAGAAAGGGTTATCTAATTCAACAATTGAATCCTTAGTATTATCGATGAAAATAGGTGAAGAAGTAAATTTGTATTGTTTTCATCTTCACGTGTATCTTTCCTTTTTATCACTTAAAAAATAAATCTATTATTGTATTCTTTATCGATATACCTTTTTTTTAAAATTAAGACTAAGAATTAATTTATCAAAATCTAATAAAAAATTGAGAGACGTAATTATTAAAAAAAAATATATGTTAATCAAGTCACATATAAGAAATAGTTATGTAAAAACATACAGTACATAACTTCTCTTTATTCATAAAAAAATAAATATACAAAAAACTCATAAGAGAAAAAATACTAAAAATATCAAACTAATATTTCACTATCAAAAGATAAAAGAGAGTTACCTTTTTTATCTTAGAAGAGGAAAGAGAATTGATGAGGAATGAAGGTGAGAATAATAAATTTGTGTCTAACTTTATATTTTTTAAAATAAAAAATAAAAGAAGATATGTAAAAGCAGTAAATGAATACAAAAGATGATAAACTTAAAATGAAAAAGAACCAAAAAAATATCTAAATAAATTTTATTATTTTTCATTATATTTAATTTTATATTTTATTATTTATTAACATTAAATATTATATTCTATAAAAAAAATATAAAAAAAAAGTTACAAATTTTGGGGGTACCATCGCCCTCCTAATGACCTTCTAAGGTCCGTGGATGAAAGTAGGTAGAGTCTTTTTTTTTATGCTTTAATAAGAGAGAGCACAAGTTAAGGGGTAAATTTTGATATGCACAAGCTCAAATAGAGTACTTCAAAGTAATAAGTGAAAGACTTTTTTGGTAATTTTTGTTTTGCTTTATATATGTAACCAACAATCTAATTCTATGTTGAAATTTGTTTTCATCTTTTCAAACATTGTAAAATGTACTCATATTAATTAAGAATTATATTTCACTAGTGTAATTTAACTAATGAAATTTAGTGTTATTGAAAAGATTGACAATCCATCAAACTTATGCTTTATATTATATCTACAAGTTTATGGTAATTATTTTTTTGTGAAAACTTTACCTATTGTTGTGTCATTATGAAAACTCTCATGTTTTGATTAAGTGCTTGCCACAATAAAATGTAAAACATGAAGATGCTTTGTTTGTAAGATAATGTCTTTGAAAAATAACAAATCATCTAAGACACAAGTTTTTCATCTAATAAACAATACAACACCTTACAATCTTTGGTTTATCTGATAAGTGAAGACTTCATCAAATGATAGCCATATATAGTTTATAAGCTTATAGTGTACCTTAACAAAAGTGTTCTCGAAGCTTATCTTGTGTTTCATGAAATATTTTTCTTTTGTCTACCAAGATAATTTCCAAGATAATTTCTGCTAGCAAAAGTCAACATCAAGATGTTTGTAAATATAGGCTAAAGTTGTTTTTGTTTAAACAATCTCCCCACATAAGCTTATGTCAACTCAAATCTAACTATAAGCCTTGTACGGTCTTTGCTTTTACTTAATTTTGAGTAAAAGGTCTTCTAACCTAGTGTTGAAAAGTATTGTTATCTCTAGGAATGATGCTTAAGAGGATATTAGCATTTAATGCATCTCCACATTCAACTTTGTGAAATGCTAGAAGATGAAGATCTATAAGTTCAAAGCTCTCAATTACTAGAAAATCATTTGTAACAACTTTGTCTTCCAAGTTTTATATAAAGTTATCATCTGAAGGAAAAGAAAAAGAGATTATTTAATAAGTGCTAAAACACTCCTAAAATCTTTATGTGCTCATAAAAGCTTTCAAAAACACTATTGTGTTCATTTAGCGGTATACTAGAATCTTTATACTTTGTATACATTGTAAGACATTGATCTTTTTTAGTGAGAAAACTCTACAATCTCTTAAATTATAATTTGTTTAGTTACAAGTAATCGATGTTTAAACGATATTCTATCTTAGTCAAAAATGACGGTGATTTAAAAAATACTCTATCTTAATAAAAAATAATTATATTTTAAATAATATTCAATAGGTTAGTCATGAACAAATCAAGTTAAATTTTAGACAAGAATACAAAATTTTAAATAATACTTAAACAATAGGTTAGTCATCATTGTCTATTTTAAAACTCGACTAATCTTTACCAATTATATATTATATAATATTATGGTACAATAATGAATAGGAAAGTTTTATAAACTAAATTTTAGAACATAAAAAATCAGATTATTTGTTAACTTAAATTATCGTCTGAAAGCATATTATCATATCTGCAAAGTTTTAAGAAGATTTAAAAACATAATTTAATTCACTTCTTATATTTTTGGTCTATTTGCACAAGAAAATTGCCCACCCAACATATTATGGAAGGATAATCTAGGTACTTAATTCCAACGACCTTAAAAGACTATTACTAGCCATTTAATATTATATATATATATATATATATATATATATATATATATATATATATATATATATATATATATATATATATAATATTAAGATGTATAATTTTTAGCATGAAGTTCGATAGTGTTGATATTTTTAAAAATATAAAAGTATATTTTATAATCATTTTCCAAATCGTTACTCACAGGTAATTACATCCGAATCAAATTAAATAAATCTACAAATAATTTTATGAAATAAAAATCTTAAAACCGCTTTTTTTTGGGTTCCATCGTGTACATCATAAATAACGATATTCAAGATATTATTTCTGATATTCAGGACATCATAACTTGCAGCCTGTGTAAATCAACTACAAATTAACCGGCATTGCTTAAACTTCTAAAATCTAGCCACTCTAGCACATGTAGTTCATAATTTTACTTAATAACTTGCTCATTCGGGTTTCTCACTTATTCAAAAATAATTTGGTCATTTAAATATCATATTCCAAAAGTAATTTATTTATTCACATTTATTCCTTTATTTCAATCCACTTTAAATCATTTCTATTTTTAATAACTTGCACTTAAAAATTATAAATATAATTTTAATTTTAAAATTATACCAATATATATTATTATTTTTATTAATTTAGTTAAATAAAAATAAAATTATTAAAATTCTTATGCAAACAGCAAATAAAACATTATGTTGAACAAACTAAAAAAAATTAGTCTATATTTAACTGACCAATCCACGTTGTCATCCTACATGTATTGTTACCCCCAACTGTTAATAGCTTCGAATAATGACAATGTTCAGAGAAACATTGGATAACGTCTGAATTATACTAATTATGCTAATAACTAATGAAATCATTTATTTATTAAAAACAAGGAGCCGGACAATGTCAAGTCGGTCAACTTAAAAAGTGGATTTTCCGATTGAATGGATTTATATAACTACCAACAAGCTAGTTTAAATTTTCTAACTTAGAAGATACAAATATTTTCTAATTACAGAACTCCATTATTAGCAAATTAATTTTAAAAACCATAATTAAATCGTTATAATAGAATTATTCAAGTTTCTGTATATTACAAAAATGTATAGCTACCAAAGCATAAATTTAGCTTTTCATTTTTACAAAAACAAGAATGCTAAAACATGATTATGTTGTTTATCATCCAAGTTATATATTGATATCGTAAATAACATTCAATCTTATCACAACAAAAATACAAAATATAGTGGAGACCAGATCTAAAACTAATTTGTGACCCTATAAAAGGATAAATCAAATTTATCCCTAAAACCTAAAGACCAAAGCGCAAATATTGCTGCAAGACGTCTTTTAAATTTGTCGCTTTGCCATTCCTAGACGACTTTTAAATTTCATCCAAGCTTGAATACAAAAATTCAGAAATAGCATCTACACAACAAAAAAGTGTGAAGTTGATTTGTTACAGCTTGAACTGAATTCTGTGAAACTACTTTGAACTTAAATAATTTACAGCGCCCAAGCAATTAATATCAGTGAAGCAATTTTTTAAATACATTTTATATCAATTTTTGAATTGCAAGCTCTTTGGCAGAAGTTGCCAATCTACGGAATACTTTGAGATTGTGCCCTACTTTATCCTGAAAAGAAAGCATACTAGAATTGGTCAATTAGGGGAAACCCGATTTCCACTAAATACAGACAATCTAGCAGATAAGGCCATATTCAAGAGGTTGACTTAAAACCATCGAAACATTAAGAAGAACTATATCCATACCTCTCCCAGCAACTCAAGTCGCTCAAGGGTTGGGACTAACTTTCCACATAACAAAGAAACGTCCTGTTGTGCATCATACTTGGCACCATATGTAATTGTTTTTGTTGTCAAGGTTGAATCAAGCGCAGCAGAACTACCAGAAGATTAAAAAGAAAGATTAGCCTACAGAATTAGAGATCATTTTCTCCAAAGTTCGGCCATATAACATTAATCTTCACGTACCCAACATTTTATCTAATTTCAGTTAACATTAACATTCTTATCACCTTTCCAACTTAAAGCCTCACCTTTCTTGTAGATGGACAAGGATGATATTTAGCACATGTTCAGAGAGTGGAAGCAACAAAATGATTAGCTGATCCCTATTAGCAACAACTCGACACATTTCTACCATTGCGATGTATCTCCTGTACAAAATTTTAAAACCATACAAAGAATGTAATGCATAAAAGAGAAAGATACTAGAAATTAAGAGAACATGACAATGAAGTAAAATTAAAGACCTCAGTCAAATGACTTACCTTTTCTGTATGTTATCTGAAGATGAAACAGTGTCCTGCCGGACACACATACTGATGATTTCATCCACTTCCTGCCTTGACAGTTCATTTATGTCTCGGATCTGCAGATGTGCGAATAAGGTGTTTTTTATACATCCATATTAAAAAGGCAATCACGTAGACAAAATCAAGTGTAGAAGATAAAGAGACAAGCTTTTTTGCATTTGCACCTTATTCAGTAATACGGATTTCTCCTCAGCTGCCCTTTCAAGAGCAGTTGTAACAGAAGAAAGAAGAGAATTGAGCAAGCTCAATGTAGGTTGTTGAAGTTCAACAGAAGTAGGGTAACTGGACGAGGCATCTGAAGGCTGAGACAGAAAATTACAAGAGAAAACAAAGCTGTTTAGAGGGAAAGAATGCACATACACTAGCTGAATGGGGAAAATAGTTCAAGGTCAATAAAAAACTGCCTGTTGAATGTATAATATACCTGCAATCTCAGGGATTTCTTTATGACTAGAAAATATAAGTAAGAGCTCAGGCTGTAGCACAAATTAAACATCCGTAGTTCTGAATTCCTCTGATTCTGATAATTCATGAAGGCAATATCACCATAAGATTAGGATCAATAATACTATGTATGCATAATGTCATATATTATTTCCCATAACCTAACATTAATTAAGAAAACTACAAACTCACCTCAGGCGATACTCTTGATTGAGCAAAACTAGGAATCTTTGAATCACGTGAGAAAAGAGCACGCATCATACCAAAGAGCCCTTGAACAAAACCATACTCGTCACTCTCTTCGTAAGGCCAAACCTAATAAAAATAAAAAATTTAAAGCAACAAAAAGAAACGACCATAGCTACATAAGTAGAATTCTGAAGCCTCTTGCAGCTAGAACTACGATGATGTCACCATTGTGCATGGAATAAAAGATCATGCTTTACCTTATATGTAAAAGGTAAAGTTCTCAATGAATTTAATTATACTGTAACTTACGTAAATATAATATTGTGGCTTCACCTACACTAAATCTGACAAGCTACCATCACACTTGTTGTAAAAGGTTCTTAAATATAGAGAAATAATTGAACAATACCTTGCTAAGAATACCAACAACTAAATTGATCTGCTCCATTCTTAGTTCATCTGCTTCAGCAATGTCTAAACGGAGAACCTGATCAAAGAGTGATTGGTGCCCTTTGACAAAATCTATTACCTCACGAACAATTTTATTCTTCACCTATATCATACACGAGGTGGAATGAAACATCATCTTCATCAATGCAACGAAAATTGGATTCCCTTTTAAATAAAATTCAATCACAATTGAAATAATCATAAAACTTCCCTGGCAGGGAATGTAGTAAAATGATTGGTTCCCTAACAGGGTAGCAGGGAAAATTCATATCATATTAAAAATATTGTAAATGGAACACAAAAGCCAACCTCCAAAAAGTCAGATGTATCAACCAAGGATGTCAGTGAAAACACTAATCTCATGACTGGAGTTATAATCATCCGTTGCCTATCAAAATCCACAGCCACATCTCTTCTAAGTCTTGTCTCAACCCACCTTAAACTTCCCTGCAGATTCTTTACTGTTCAGTAAGTCGAATTAAAGTAGATGTGGCATTAACAAGGAAAATTTCCCTCACCTGTAAATTGATTGCCTTGCCAGATGAAAAATGCTCCAATATGCCCATGGAAAACAGTACCTGTGCTCCAGACTTCCCATACTTGTGACTGATTCTTAGTAGTAAAGCAAGTTCAGCCTCAAAAGTGCATGCCCTCTGTAAAGAGTCCAGTGAAAGATTGCCGCCATCCTTGAACCAGACATAAAATAAATCAGTATTATTTTTTCCACCGTAGTTCAAGAGCACACGGCCTTGTATGAATCCACACAAAAATACCATACTTCCATTGTGGGACAAGTCCCATACCTCATAACTGAATCCAAACAGTGGTATGGCAATTTCAGAATGATTGGCACAATATGCAAATGTTTCATGCTCTTAGTTCCGTTTCTTTAACTTTGTTCTTTAGTTCCTTTTCTTTAATTTTGTTCTTTAGTTCCTTTTCTTTAACTTTGCTCTTTAGTTCTTGAGGATTTTTCATCTTCTTGCAATTGATTTTCTCCATTGTTTCTTAAAGGAAAATTCTCGGTGGATCCCAAAGACATGCTTGTTCCGTAGTAATTTTATTAGAAAAATATTTTTAAAAATAAAATGAAAGTTAGAAGAATGTCATGGGAATAAGTGGTTCTTGTAGACGATAACTTTCGTTCCCACGAGAATGAAACACTCACTCCCTTGCCATGGGAGCACAAACTACTTAAAACCTGCGTGTAATTTTTCTGAAAAATATATATTCAAAACTGCCAATAATTTGTTTCTCACCTGTCCATTTGCAATTGGTTGAGGAAATGGCTTCAAAGCATTAAGACAATTATGCAACTTCATTGAAATTGGAGTAATTTGGTAGTGAGAATGATGATTTCTGCTATTATTAATAGCACAGATTTGGCATAGTAAGAACAGAATTTAGTCTTTCTGGTTCTTTGGAAACAGGGTAATATGTATTCCATTATTGATGAATTCAAAATTATAAAGGCCCTTTCTTTCTTTTGCAGGCCAAGGAAATCACATATTATTCAGGTGGATTGGAGGATGGATCAAATGTGATACGGATGGGGCATACTCTAATCATGGGCATTGATCAGTTTATGGAAATTATACATAAAGGATGGAGTTCTTTGGATTGAGACTCATTACTTGCTTAATGTGAAACGTTGTGCCTTGGAAGCTAACAAATGCCTTAATGTTTGAGTCCATGACGAGTATACACTTCAGAATTTCCCATACTTTCAGGGAGAGAAATAGGTATGATGATGGTTTGGCAACTTACGGATTGAGATCTGTTTGTGAACCTACTTGTATTGTTTCTGACTTTTGTTTGGATAGGTGTGATCTTCCACACTTTCATTTCTCTTAGTGGGTTTAGTTTGCCACCACCACCACTTTTTATTTCTTTTCCCTTTAATAATATTCCTAAGAATGTAGCATATAATTGATCAAGTTGTAGAGCTAACCTAGTTAGTTTGCAACTTGTATAGTGATTATAGCACTCATTCCTTTGATTTAAAAAGAAATCTTCAAGACGAGAATAATTATTCTTATTCTCAGATTCCTGGGAAATAGGGATGACATGAAACAAACAGTTCCATTGTTTATTAAAAACAATTGCCAAACATGCCAGCTTTCAGCCTTGGCTCATGTACATTAGATACATTTAAAATATGAATTCTAACTAAAACCTAAATACAATATCAATGAGAAAAAAATGAAAGCATACATTGTAATACAAGTTGCCAAGCACACCAGTAATAACTACACAACACATACAATGAATTGCTACATCATGTAGTACAAAGATAAAAAGATATCCTATTGATTATTAAATTTTCAAATCAGAAATTTCCCCTCAGTACCAAATGGATGAAACCACTTAAATAAAACAAAAAGTATAACGATATTCCGAGAACCAAAACAACCATTAAAAGAATTATGTGTTAGTTGCAGGAATTAAAAGTCTACAAATGCCGAACCAAAAGCTGTCAAGTTTCAAAATAGAGGCAACAGTTTATGGTGGAAAGAACAAACACCTGATTGCAAACATTGCTTATGGCTGTAAAGCAAGACCTTAAAAATCCCATGCTCTGAAGTTGGCTCAGAAAATAGCGCTCGTGATCTATGCTAATCAATGCGTCAAGAACATAAAGTGATATTGTCTTTCCAGGTTCACTACCATGCGTAGCATCTTTTATGACCTAAAATTTTAAATTAACTGAAGTCATAAATAATTGACATAAGAAAAATGAATAGAAACAGACTCTGAAAATTAATGCTAAACAGACCAGAACTTGAGAATGATAGCTGTTAAGATATCTTTAATATCTTATTTATAAATACAGCACCTATGTGTATTTTCTACACAAGGGAATTAATCTCAATCCCTACTTTCTCTATATTCAATAATAGCACATGGACAAAAGAACCCTATAACACCATATCTTGTTGGGGAAGCAAAAGGAATTGATATTTCAGCAGTCTAATGTGAGGATGGAATCTTAACTAAAACTCAGTTGTCTACAGATAATAAAAACACATACCTCTTTTTATTATGTTTAAATGTGCCCTTGTTTCATTCTATTTTAAAGAAATAATAGTTTTCAATAGACATTTTGGAAGAAAAAATGTATTATATCAATGCCAAAAGTAGATTCAATATAAGTCCTAGGTCCATCTCCTTGTAATATATATTGTACAATATTTTGAAAATGGACTTTAAGTTTAACTCAACCTCAAAAGACCGTCTTAACAAGGTCCATCTCCTTGTCTAACAGATATATATAAGGCACACTTTAAGAATAGAAGCTGTCCAATTATTTCAGCTAAAATTAATTGGTTTAAGGACTTCCCAACATAATCTCCAACAAGCATAAGCACGATCCTTTCTCTATTCCATGTCAAAATTAAAGAAAACTAGTTCGAAGCCCTAAAACAAATTGTGTTCTTAATAATGCGTTTAGAAAAGAAAAGCTTAGTAAGGGTAGAAAATAACCAAATTTAAAATGCTCTGAGCTTCTTTCCTCAAAGTTGAAAAGTTTGCATGAGCCAGTTCTGCTTGTTCATTGTCAATCTGGGAAAAAAAAAGTAAAAGTTGCAGTGAAGTTTTAATCTGCCATCAAATTATAATATTGATTTTGGAAACAATTCAAGAAATTATACCTTTGGAAGATCAATATATTCATTGTCTTGTTCATTAAGGAGCAAGAATTGAAGAACTGTTGATGGAACATCAGGATCAACCACATTTTGACAATACTGGAAATAGCTAAGAAGGAAAGCATATTGACTGTACAAGACATGCAAGTGTAAGTTTGCAAATCAAAATCGTATACAGCCACAAAACCAGAAATAGTTACTGAACACGAAACATACCGTCTCCTAAGTGCTTCAGAAGATTCATTTCTAAGAATTGCCATAATAAGCTTAAACAATATAGTCAGACAGGCACCATTGGATAATTGCTTAACGACAATGAGATCAAGACATGTAATATTATCAGAACTTATACTGCCAGGGAACAAAAATCTTTCATCTCGCAGCTTAGCCATGCATGTCAATGCTACCTGAGAGAAATTTCACATTATATAAACATAAATCAGTCTGTCTGAAAAGCTTACAAATAAAAACAGAATGACTCAAATTGTTGATAAACACATCAACATTACCTGTGAGAGTATGAATGCCATCTTCAATGAACAGTCCTGAGAAGCAGAAGCACTAAGAGACGCATCAAGGACTCTGCCAATACAATTTAGCAGTTACATAAATTGCACCAATAATGAGAAAATCAACAATGACAAGTTAAAGCTTTTGCTTTTTCACTAAAGTGTAGCAACTCACTGAAAAAGAATTTCAGTTCGATCTTCAATCATTATTAATCTTCTAGAAGCAGACACCTTAACAAAATAGCACAATGTTAGAGAATGTACATAATAAGACTACCGAGGTTGGAAATGTGAATTAGGACTCCCACTGTTTGAAAGCAATTTATAGCTATTGATTAACTCATTAAAAATTCAATGGCCAAAAATTTTCATTCATTTTCTTCAGTTTTTTCTAATTTGTCCTAGTCAGCTTATGTTCCCCCTCAACTGCCTTACTTTGTCATTGTTCCTCACACTCCTCCACAATGCCCACCACCACATGTCCTAGCCGCAACATGAGAGAGAAAAGATAAAACAAAGCCAGAGAGGAAAGGAGGATCAATGGTGGGGTTCGTTACAGTTTGTGGTGCCAATTGGCTTGGGCTACATGTAATGGTAGAGATGCTAATTCACTTGGGCTGAATGTCATCCAGTTGAAGGTGAGCATGGCACAGATTGCTGCTGTTGAAAAAAGTGGAAGTATTTGCAGGCAAGAGAAAGATGGGTTTTATGAAGGATGCAAAAGAAGAAGGGTTTGTAGGCAACAGTTTGAGGATGTGGAAGAGGGAAAGAAGAGCACTGAGACAGAAGGAAGCACGAGCAAATTGGAAAATAAAAATGGAGAAATCGAAATGGAAAGATCTGACCTCAACAATCTGAGACCAGGCTGTCAACATATGAAGTTGTGCAGCTTGTTCCTCAAGATTTTTATTGTATTTCCACCCCCATCTCAGCAACTGTTGAATTGTCTCACGAACATTACTTAGCTCAACTTCATTTCCAATGTTGCTTGCCTGGGTGTAAGCTGAATTGTATTTCTGCAACAAGAAAACAAATTAAACTTCATAAAAAAATTATTAAAGAAAAACTACAATCCCAGGATAAAGATTAAAGATAATATTTTCAATAACAAATTATCAATATTTAATAAGTGGACAATAGATCAACCTGCCAAAGTTTGTCGTGGAAAGCAGCCAGGTCAATTAGCCGGTCACCTCTCTCAGAATAATAGTACACACCATCATTTCCAGAATTTCCAAGTATGTCTTCTGCCTAAATAATGTTCACCCAAAGGCAGGCAAGAACGAGATGAAAATGTAAAATATCATCTGGATTCTTACCATACTTAAAATACATAAAATATAGATTTACTGTGTTTTAAGAACTAGTATCTCACCGGCAAGTCATATTTCATACCAGCCACAATATCTGAGAGCTTAGTAGTGGAATCTGGACATCTAAACTGGATGATTTCAAGCAATTCAAATACCTGAATTTCAAAGAAAATCGCTGAATTTAGCAAGAAAGTATAAGATGGAGTTTAAAATGAAGAATAGTATAATTTACAAAGAATTTCTTAATGAAAATAATCTCTCATTCCTTACAATGTAGAATGCACAATATGTACACAGACTCGTAATAGACTACGTGGGAAATATCGCCAAGGTTAGGAGTAAATTAGTGCAACTTCCTAAATACTATGTCTTGTCAATTTGATTAGGGGACTTAGAAGACTGATAAAAAAGTGACAAGACTTTGGTAATTTGGGTCATTATAAAGATGTGTCAATTAGAACTGGTAGAATGCATTCACACAAACCATGTGGAACTCGTTACATTCAATTTCTATCAGTAAACTATGTGACAATTGGTTAGCAGCCAGGTCTCAGCAGTTTCTACGTAAGACAGATACCTGTTGACAATTTTGGTTGTTGACACCGTCGAATCAAGCAAACCTACTAGTATGTAATTACCAAATAAGTTATAGAATCTAATACCATCTTAGGAAATAGAATTTAAGTCCTAGTCAACCTCACAAAACTAATATGAGACTTTCTAACACTCATCCTCCACAAATACCTGTCGAATCAAGCGAGCCTACTAGTAGGTGATTACCAGATAAGTTATAGGATTTAATATATCTTAGAAAGTAGAATTTGCATCCACTTATACAATAATTTGGCCTTGACTCTAATCTGTGTGAGCTCTTCATCATACCTCCTCCTGCCAAGGAATAGACATCTCAAGCTTGAGACTAGGGGGAACCTGATAATGGGTGATAATGGGTGACAACAGACCCAACAAAGTTGATTAGGATAGAACCTGAATGGATATGATACCATGTTAGAATTCAACTTAAAACCAATTGGTATTAAGTGAAGATGCCCAACAAACATTCCACACTCCAAGACTTAAGGTAAGCAATTTGAGACTCCCCAACACTACTTTCTTTTCCCATTTATGACCCTTCAAAGTCCAACATCAACCAAGATTATAAAACTCATGGGAACTCTGTAAACTTGTAAGAATTTACATCGTAAGAAAAAATATTAATTTATAAATATAACCTAACATGACAATTTTTTTCAAATCTTTACCTCCAACTCACCTTATTTCTTTCTTAAATAGTAATACACCGACTCTGTGCTACTACTACAGTACTAAAGCCAAAATCTTTAGATCCTAATGTTTTTTCACAAAGTTCCACCTCAGCGATAAAGATACAATCTTGTATCTGTCTTTGATTTGTTCATTCAACAAATACTTATATAAAGACACACTCAAGGCTGAGAACATAAACCTATCCAGGTAGGCAAGTTAACCTTTCCACTAGTAGTTCTCACCCTACTAACTATCCACTTATACATGTCTTCATGTAAAACCTAAATATAAGATATGCGACCACCCTTCCATTCCACCACACTTTTCAAGACACTCAATTATATGTTATTCCAATCAATAAAAAAACACCAGCAAGTTTCAATCTAATCGTCAATACTTTTTCGTCAATCTTGTAAAAGATAAAGACCTTTTTGTTATAGACCCATCAATAAATCAGAATTTACTTCTTTTAGCAGAATCCTTCTTGAATGTTCTCCTCTCTCTAAGTATTCATAATCATAAAATCATGTCACATTTTGAAATCAATACTATCCCTCCTAATTTAGAATACTTTGAGCAAACCCTCAAAACCTTCCCAAAGCATGCCTTTCAAAAGTGGTTTTCATCCTACCTGTGATGCATATATGCACGGATGAATATTGATAATATCCCTGCACTAATTAACTTTCAAGACACAATTTTGTCCTTGATCCTTTTACAATGACCATCCTTTCCTTTCAATTCGTATCCACAATAACACTCACGTTCTTCTGCCATCCATCTTTTCCTGTGTACCAATGTTTAGATCCTGCAGTGTGAGGACATTAGTTTTCTCTCCAACACATTTACAACTTTGTCCCCGATCCATTTTAAATTCACAATACTCCATTTCAAATTCTTAACCGAAATAATACTCATGCATTCTTTGATGTAACTTTTCCTGTAAACCAAAGTTTAAATAATAGAGTCAAGCACATTAGTTTTTTCTCCAACCTAATTTAGTTTGGCAAAGACAAGTGATGTTAATCCCGTTCTGAATCATGTTCACCACATCTAATGGCTTCCCCGTCAAAAAACCAATACTCCATGTATCAAACTTAATCGAGAACATTTGATCTAGCTTATTTACCCAAACTATCCAAGAAAAACGTGACGTACCAAGCCCATTTAACACTACATCCAAGCATTGGCTTAATGGATCTAGCTTATTTAACATTATTCTCAAGACATAAAAGGTGTTATATTCATGTAACAACCTACCATGTTCATACATACAATTTGTCGCAAATGATCCATGTTTGGGCTGTACATGAATTTTACATTGGTTTTCAATAGTCTAATTTGACCCTCCCTATTTTCTATATCATTAAATTCATCTATATCGAGCCATGATGACCCTTTAACTATCACTAAGCCAAGATGTTTCGATTATCCTCTGTTCTGCCCCGCTCATTCACCATTTAACTCTCATAATTCTTCTCAAGTTATGCCATAATTGACATAATTGAATTTCACGAATTTGTCAATATGATTCCCTACATCCACCAGCAACAAGAAAAATAATCTTATGAGCCTATCACAAAAACTGAAGAACCCAACAATAAAGTTCACAGATATGTTAGCCCATAAAATCAAGCGAATTGTAATAAACAATAAAGAATCCAAGACATGCATGTGATGTGATATGTTAGCACATAATATCAAGGGAACAATGAAGCATGTAACTATCAGTACCTTACTCTTGCTGACAGTTCCTAGAGCAGCATTTTGAGAAGTATCATGATGCAAAAATGGATACATGGCCTGGCCCCCACCAATGTCCTTGATACCATGTGAAAAAAGATAAGAGAGGATTGTCTGACACGCTTCTCTATGATTGGAGCTACTAACATCACCAGCGTGTAGTTCAACAGCTAAGAGTTTCAAGAGCCACGCTCTCTGGGAACGCAATGAAACAAAACACCTATATCAAATCCAACCTTTACAGGCACACTGTACAATTGACATACTTCAATTCTATTCCTTCCCAGAAATTAATATCATTAAAAAAAAATATTAAATAGACAACAGAAATGTCAATAAGAAACAACAAGTGCATAATGTGTTCAATGAAGATGCATCACAGCAGCCATTTGTGAGCTTGTGACTTAGGCAACTACTACTACAACTAAAAATAGGGGACATCCATGAGACAAAGCTTATTTGTGACAATCAAGTTCCAGTTCACATTGCATCAAACCCGGTCTTCGATGAAAGAATATAATCAGTTGTTATAAGCTTGTGGCCTATGACATATATGCCCCAGCTTGAGGGGGAGGGTTAGAATATAATCAGCTATTACATATTTCTAGAAAATCAATCGTTATATAATCTTGGAAATTAGTACGATTGATTCCTAATTATTAAGTGTCTTTATTGTAATTGATTCTATTCAATAATATAAAATACATATTGTGTGGTCTGCATTAGACACACAATACATTCAAAACATATACAATTCTATAAATAGATTGAAAGTGTTTATCAATGTATGAATTATAACATAGAATCCAAAAGGTATGTCCAGCACATATAGTTCTGTTCAAATGAGTTTGTCTTGTGCTGATCTAGTTTTGAAAAACTCACTTGTTATTCTCACTACTACACAACAGCCACTTTTTGTTTGAACACACAGTTTGAAACTTTTTTACAACAATTGGCAGCATCCTATAAGTTTTGAGAGAATTCTAAATTTACAGATGATTTGAAGGAGAAAGTACAATGGAAAACCTGATGAAGTGAACTGTTACGAAGTGACTGGTTATTATTCCTTTTAGGAAGCGGAGCTATCCCAATTGTATCAAGGTGCTGCATTTTAGCAAGGAAGTTTGAGCAATAATCATAAACAACTAGAGCGAAAAAAGGTAATCAAATAAATCAAACAGAATGTTAACCTTAACAAAGAATTGGTACTTTTTATTTGACAACAGATCCATTGTTGGTACACATGTTACCGGATCTACACACAGTTCATAAAGGAGCTGCATCAATCAAAAAGTCAGAATCCTTTTAGAAAAAATCACAAATACTGGGGAAGATGTAAAAATTCCAACTCTCCCTTATATTAGATATATAGTGCATTAGATAAATAACATCTGACCTGAAAACAAAACTCGTGAAGTAATGCATTAACATTGGGCTTCAAAAGCTCTTCCAGAATATCAAGAATAACCTTCAAGCAACTGCAAATAATATTATAAGGGAAAAGTTACATTCTCCACAATCAAGATATTAAGCACCATGAAATAGTAGACAAAAACCTGTAATAAAATTTAGGCTGTAAAACTGTTCGTTCAATAGGTGTATCTAGATCAAATTTAAGTAGCAAATGAGTGATATTTGGAGCTGGCCGGCTGATATTGTCAATTAGAAGCTGAAACATAGAAGGCAGATGCAAACAAAAACCATTTTAGGAAGATTATACACTAGGAAAGAGGAAACAAAACAAAAAGTTGATAGTAATGAGGACTAACTTGCATAATAAGAATGCCTGGATCATCACTGCTATTTTCAAGATTTTGAAACTCTTCTGACCGTAACTCAAGGCACGCTGCATAGTCTTCTATCAAGCTGTTTGAAGCATTGCATTTTAGCAATAGTTGAACAAGCCCAACCATGCGGGAGCTGTCACTCAAAAAAACAAAATACAGATTAAGTAATGATATTCAGAACAGCAGAAGAACATAAAAAATTACAAATTGAAAAAAAGAAAATGGAAAGGTATTCAAATGCCTTAAAATACTCATGATTTTAATGGAGGATTGCTGAACTTTTGGCTGAAAATCATATCTGACATACTCCAACAAGGCCACTATTTGATTATGATCATGGGAGAGTATAATATCCAATGGCTGCATAAAGATTATCAATAAAGGATAAGATATATTTAAACTATGAAGCTACATACATAGCTTACCAGTAGAAAAGATATTTGATTTACATTTAAACAAAGTAAACGGTTAGTATCACTTCGAAATAACAGCATCCTATAGGACCAATGTCCCAACCAAACCTTTAAAAGCTATTGACACCACAAAAAGAATGTTAATAATTCAATAGAAAAATACAAAATCATGTATAGATAGTGAACCAGATCACCTTGACTCCACACACTATCAGTAAATTGAGAAACTCAAACAAGAGAAGACGATGAAACATGCAACTTTAAATCAATCTATCAATACATACATACAACTCCCGCACGAGTGTTTGTGTGTGTTGTTAGAAAGGAAAGCCTCTTGTTGAGAAGCTGTATCTGAGTAACCAGCTACCGCAAGTGTTAGAATGCAGGTGTTGTAAGTCCTACGGATGTTACTTCCTCTTTCTATCACAACTTTCCTACAACTAATTATCTCTTGCACCATGGATCTTTCAGTGTGTCTCATTTGTTCTTATTCATAGTAAAAACAGGGAAAAACTTGATCCAAGAGCTTTAAAAATTCAATTCTTCTCTCTTTCTCTTACTCATGCACACACTTGTGAAAACAATTTGATGGGTACTATTTAGAAAATTGAGTTACCTGGTATAGAGGAAGCCAATAATCAGAAAGAAGTAAATCTTTATCAAAGACAAGGATTATAATTTCAAGGGAAAGCTGCACTGCATTCTCTAAAAGCTTCCCATATAATTGACTGCTACGTTCAGCAATAACGGAATTCACCCCTGGAAGAAGAATACTCATTATGTTCCGAAAGGCAGTTTTTCCACTCATGAAATCCTGAAACATATCAAATTATTCCATATCAACTGGTAAAATTAAAGGCATGAAATTCCCAACAGCACAATAATTTGTATCAATACTACATTTGCTGAATTTTTAATATTGAAAGCTATAAAACTCCCAATAGCCAGTAAATTTGCACGGCTGATAGTTGCTCAAAAATCATAACTACACAAGTATTGATCTATCATGAGACTCGTTATAATATAACATACAGCTAACAAATCCAAAATCCAGGATGATAATCATCAGTCTTGAGATATTATTCAGTCATTCTTCAGTTTTAAATTTGTATTCCTTATTTTCTTCCTTTTTAGTAATCTTAGATAGCCAATATGTATGTTGAGTTTTGTATTAGTTAGCTATAACTGCTCTAAATTTGTTAGTGTAACAGCTGTAAGAAAAATGTCTTTCAGTTAGTTAGATAGTTGGTTAGATATCTCACCCAATATAATGGGTATTTTCTATACCACTTATAATATAACATAAATTTAAAAGTAATAATTCTTTTTCATCAATCTATTTTCTCTCATTTTTTCAATTTCTATTGTACAGATCATGCAATGCAATATACAATATTCTGATACATTAGAATAAAAACATTACAGACATTGCCCATATGTTTAACACGCCATAACAAGAGAACGAAGAGCACATACTTTGAGCAACTCAAGGACTGGGAGCTGTGTCTGAAGTGATGATGATTCTTTAGTTGCTGTAAGTCGTGACTGATCAACTACACCCTCATAATCCTCATCCTTGATGCCATACATGCTCAATACCCTGCCAATTTGTGTTCATCAAATAACATTCTAAATCTATAATCAAGAGTATATACCATAGCTTGCTCATAGTTTTTCATTACAGAGATCAGTTTCAAACAAATTAAAGACAAAAAAGTTATGTTGGCGTCTCAATACAACTCAAATAACTGAGTAACAAAAACCAATAGATCCAACAATCAATACAACCATATCAAATAAACAAAAGAGATATATTCCAATTATTTCTAGAAACAAGAAAACAGAATCACTCACATGTGAAAATGTTTAAGGCAGGCACCAACCAACTGCCACTTTTCACAAGGATCTGCATAGGCTCTTTGAGGAAATGGTCCAAAAACATGATCATAGATGAACCTAAAGATTCCAATAAATCTGAAAAACAAATAGTTTTCAGACATCAAGTGCACGACCAAGAAAAAAACATGAATATAAAATTCACTCAAATTTGAAATACACAGTGTATACAGTACCTCCGCCCTCTGTCAGACAAATCACTTTCTTCTGCAATAAGAGCATTTATCAAATTAAGGAAAGATATTGTTGAAGGATATTGTTCTCTCCTTGCTTCAATTTCATTCAATTCAAATCGCATGTCATAAACCTGTCATATTCACAAGTTCATTTTCTCATGAGAGAAAGAGAAAGTACATGATTGTGATGACAAAAAACAGGAGAAATATAAGGGGAAATGGAAGAAACATATGAATAAAATGATAGCGATAACAAGTCAGATAAAATTAAAAGAAAAGGATGAGCCTAGTATATAATTAATTTTTCAATATATTTTGTGGTTAGTTTACAGAACTACAGTTCAAACAAAAATGTAAAGCAAAACAGTAAAAGAATAAGAGTACAAAACAATTCTGGCTTTTCAATATACCAATAAACCTCAAGACCCACTAGGTCATCCCGGTTAACAAATATAAGAAAAACCATTCCTTGTTTTACAATACTTTTTTATAGGTGCTTCTTAGCATACAAACCCTTACCATTTTAAACTTTTGACACTTGTTTGGAAAAGTTTATTTCCTATGAAACAAACTGTTCTCTTTGTCGAGCTCTTTTGATAAAAACTTGGTATCTTTACTATAAACAATTTAGAGGAACTCTCAAATGTGCAGATAGGAATAACTGACTATCGCACTGGGTACATACACTAGGGTTACCCTATGAATAACAACATATTTTTTTTAAAGAGATATAACTTCAACGTGTCCTTCAAATGGTAGCCTTAACCATGAATAGGGCATCCACTCCGAAATCAACTGGCTCATTTAGGGAAACTCACTACAGTGTACCAAAAAAAGGGTTATGCACATTACCTCTCATGCATAATAGACTTTAGTCCAGTCATAATCACAGAAACAAGGTCAACATGCCACCTCTAGTATCAACAGACGTAGCCTACCTGCCTAGCTCTAACAGAGCCCACTCACATCCCATTTGAATTCGATTTGTGTTTCTTGATTCTTTTGCCAAACATATTGTCTTTGTTTTGTGTTATTTATCAATGCATCGAACAAAAGACTATACGAAGGAACTTGATCATCTTAGAAACAGTGTTATCGATGTCGGAAAATTTCAAAATAAGTACTAAAAAAAAACTTAATATAGATTATCCTACAACTATCTAATTGTAGCATTTTCAAGAGTGTCGTTTGATTACTGTGTTAATGGAGAACAAGGAAAAGGTTGTGGGGCCCAGAAAAGTATAGGTGTCACCATGTGGTGATTATTGGTGTTGATGGTGGGAAATGGGGGCAGAGTGTTGGTTGTAGAGGGAAGTAGTGGTGGAAAGGGTGGAGAAAGGCATGGTTTGCGTGGTTAAGGGTTCCATGGATGCGGGTCCCAAAGTGATGAGTCCTGTGGTAGAAAGGGTTTGGATTCAGTGAGGTGGCCATGAAAATCTTAGGACAGACTGAAAGGCTTCATGGCAAGAATATGTTGATTGTTGTATCCTAGCATGACAGCTATCACTAAGCTGTTCATATTCAAGTTGAGTTTGAAGTTCGGTCAGTTTATTCTTAATTGGTCAGAGTGCTTCTTCCATATCATTAGTTGTATTGTACCTGTGAGTTCATTCCTAACTGGCTGGAGGGTTCTTCCATATCTTTAGTTCTATTCTTAGGAGGCAGACATTGCGCAATGAAAGCATCAAGACCTTAAAAAGAACTGATGGTGCAGCAAGGTCTACTAAAATTATCCGTGGTTATCCAATGAATAACAATAGAGAAAATTTTAAAGAGACAGAATAGAACTTCATTATGCCATTGAAACTATAGCCTTAAACATAAATAAGGCATCCACTCACAGAACAGCCGGGCCATTTTGGAGAACAAACTGCATAGTACTGGAAGAAGGGCTAAAAGCTCGGTGCCTCATGCATAACAGTCTTTAGTTCAATAAGGATTCAATATGGCCCATTTGGGTTTGGTGGAAGTTGGGCCTGACGGCCCATCATGTATGGAATAGAACACGTGGCAGGAACATCATGGAACTACACCCACCAGTGCCCAAAGACCCAAATTTTCTAAGAAATGAAAAGGTTATCCATCTCTCAATTTCCCTAATATTCCCTAATTATTATTACAGACGATCTGCCTCAATATTTCTATATCTAAGCCCAACAAAGAATCTAATATCTATAACTAACTTACTAACATAATAACTAACAGATATTAACAAACTTAATCTATGAGGAAGCCAGCAAAAAAAATGTAACATCTAAATATCTTAAAAAAATTTGTAAGAATACTGAATAGAAAAAGAACATTTTTATCCAAACTAACATTTCAAACAAACCCATACTTTCTAGAACAGTTGGTTCTCATAGTTTAGAAGGAAAAAATTCTAAGATGGTGATTAGAGATTAATTCTTCATCAATCAGATATACCAACCTGAGTACCCATAGATTGTGAACTGTTCTGGATATCAGGCCCAACAACTACTGGCAGATCATATTGTTCAAGGTAGGTCCAGATGCTATCTTTCAGTATTGGAGAAACCTGAATAAATGTGGCTATTGCATTCCTCAGAGCACCCTACATCAAAAAGTATTCTCTTTAGAAAATAAACCGTTCAAACACTTCCATTGGAAGTACAAGCTCTAAACAAAATCAAGAACCTAATTATATTTTAATTTTCTTGTAAGAACATCATGATACAGCCATTTACCTTAAGATAAGGAGGCACATTTTCGTAACTAAGAAGCTTAAATAGTGGTTCAATATCAGGAAACCAGGTTCTCCTTTCTGTTGGATTCCCATTTTCTACAACCTGTATATACAACAAACGCATAGTAAAGATGTTGGTCCTTTCAATTGAATAAAACTACAAGGGGAAAGTCCCATGCAACAATGAAATGTTAGACACGGCACATAAAATAACTTGAACCAAGGACCTTTTATTGAATACTTTTCCCTTCTTACTAGGATTTACAGAGAAGAACACTTATATACTGTGCTAGAGATAACAAATTCAATAAAAAGATACATTTACAGCTGTCTATTAACTAACTTACCACTAACAGAATAACAAACAATTCATTATCATACATAACATTTGGACAAAAACATAATTTATTAACTTCTATTTTGGCAAGGACAAGTTTGGGCGTCTAAGGGATTCAATATAAGCTAAGCTGACACAAGAAAATAGATAAACTTGAACCTTCTTCAGAACATTTAAGTATGCCACAAGCGCTTTAGCATCCCCCTCCTGAATTTCAGGCCACATAGCTCCAGCAGTTTGAAGAGACTGTTTGAATTTCTCGTCATAAATTGTTAAGCATTCAAATAAAGTGCTCCATCCAATTGAGCGAAATGCTTTACCTTGCAGCAACTCATAAACCTTTGAAGCACCTTCTTGACTGCAAGCCTAGAAAGCAGTTTCCCAAAATTATGTCATATAAGAATGGTTGAAAAGAAAACCTAAGACACCATAGATAGTAAAAAACTTTATCCTCACCAAGGTGCTCAGCATATTCAGGAATGCCACAAGCGTTTGGAAATTTGTATGGTCCTCTCCAGCAAAATTTGCAAATGTCCACAATACATCATTGCCAGACAAGAGTTCTGGTTCTTTCTGATAACTTGACAACATTAAAGGTCATGATTGAAAAGAAAAGCCTTAAAAATCAGACAAGCACATTACTTTAATCTGATAAGCCTAATACAACAATGCATCCAAACCCTATATAAACATACAACCACAGCTTGAACAGACTTTTTTTCTAAAGAAATATATAGTAGTGTTATCAGGGAAAAGGAACATCTAAACTGTCATCAACAAAAATAAATCGCCAGATCTATTACAAACCTGCACTGATTGCTCACAGGAAAAGAAAAATTTCATGTTTTGTTACCATTTGGTCAAACTGACCTGATAAATATCGCTCACAAAGTCCAAGATTGAATTAAATGGCAAAGGGCCATTAAGAGAACTAGAATTAGTGTCTTGTGCAAAATCATGAGATCCAACAACTCGGTATGGACTAAGCACACTCATAGATCGCTCCTTCGTTTCTTTTATCTGCAAAAATGTATAATATTCAAAAAGATAAGTACAGAACTAAATATTCTGAATATAAAAAGATACACCAGTGTGGATAAAAATATATTTTGCAATAACTATCCAAACAAAATCTTCAGCCACATGTATTTACAATTGAAAAAATTTAAAACAAATTCAATGCACAAAAAGAACTAGACAAAGATAGAGAGAAAAAAATATGAAAGGAAAGAGTAAATTAAACTATGATTGGAAAGAGAGAAAAAAATATGAAAGAGCTAAAAGATGCAGGTGCTGTCCAGTAATATTCAGGCCAAGAGAACATATACAGTCACCATCCGGATTTCCTAACCATCACATTCAAAACCTGAAAAGAATTGGAAAGTGATCTATGGGACCTTACATTGTCATTATATCGAAACTAGGTAAAAAAAATGAGGAATCATCCAAAGAAAAATGAGAAAAGAAAAAACAACTTTAAATGTCAAATTCAACTTATTTTTAATGGAACTAAAATACAACCAAAATATTGTAAGTATATACACGGGTACAAAAAGAACAAGGCAAATATAAATAATGAAGTTAGAAATAACAAAACCTATAATCATGACATATCAGACAATAATTTCATGATTCAACTGCTATACAAGAGATAAGAGGCTTAAAAACAGTAGTTAACAATGATCAAGTGGCTTGAGAACCAAAACGAAATCCTACAAAAATTTGTGTACTCAGTCAACCAAAAATATGCTGGTTCATAAGTACAGATAGAAAAATTAATTGACCTTGTCTCTTGCTAGAGGGTTAGACAAAAAGCAGGTAATCAGTTTGTGCAGATAAGCATTGTACATGTAGACCATATCTTCATCTTCCGTCTGTAAGATAACAAGCAGACTTTAATATTCATGATCCATGAAAAGTTACAATAAATACAGAAATCCAATTAAGTGATATTGCAGAAATTCCAAAAGCTAGAATGACTTGTAGTATACTCCTAGAGAACCTTAACATTTTGGTGCATAGAAGACAAAACAAAAAAGAATTCAAAGAAACAATCTCATCCGGGATAACTTTCCAAAGGGTGATCTACACCCTCACAAAGATCACAATATGAATAATCAATATTGGCACATATATTATAATATTGACACATAAGTATTTGTTAGAACAAGTATTCAAATTTAGAGTAGGAAGCAGTTGTGTTGGGAATTACTTCCTGTTGTAACTATGAGTTGTACCTAGTATCGTACCTAGTAGTCTAATGCAGTCTTTTGATCTTTCATCTTCTCATTGTATCAGATTTCTATCAATATAAATAGAAGATCATAAGAGGGATCTTTCAAGACCTCCAAAAACATATATTTCTCTTAATCTTGAGTCTATTATTTTCAACAACTCCGTCAAATAGCTCATAATATAAACAGCGTCTTAAAAATATTTTGGAGTATCTCAAATGAACTCTAAGAATAGATTTTGATATTTCCTCATGTTTCTCTTTGATATGTTCCATAAGTTAATTAGGATTAACAACCAGTAAAAGAATAGGAATTGATGTCTTTTGCAACATATCCTTGACAAAAGAATCAATAACATTTTGCAGTTCTGATTTTTTTCTCCTCCCTCCAAAAAAAAAATAGTAGAAATAAAAATACTATAATAACATTGAAATTTGAAAACTGAAAAAAAAATATTATTATGTGCTTGAGGAAAGAGTGAACATTTTTTTCCTAAAAGAAAAAAAAAACTACGTATAACTCAAGATAATATACAGTGGAGAAAAAGACTTTCCATTTAGATAATTGAAGTGCTAGTCTTTTGGAAATTAAAGCAAATTTACTTTTATAAGTATTTTATTAACAAATATACAGAAAGATTGAGAAAAAGCTTTGCTCCATTCTTCTCTTCACTTTTCACGTGTTGTTTTATTTTCCCTTTTTACCACATGAAGAATACCTTGCCCTCTCAATGAATATATTTTGTATCAAAAAGTGAAAACAAAAATAAAAAATAGCATAGAAATATACCTGGTAGGCAGCAGTACGAAGAACTTTATCAAGTAAAAACTGAAAAACATTATTTGAGAAAATGACTTCCAAGCATTGACTAAGATAACCCAGTTCGTTTGATGACCCACTTGAAATTGTCTCTCTTGTTACAGCACCATCTTGTATCAACATTAAATGTACCGCCCAAGCAAGCCTTACGCCACCAACAAATCCCTCAACAATTGGATCATTTCCAGCAGCCATTAGCTTAAAGCATTAAAAAACTTCAAATTATTCCATTTTCATATTAGATATTGTAAACAATTAGTACAGAGAAAACAGCAATTATCTTTTATCTTACAAGCTCATGAAATTCGTGCTTGAAGGAAGTATTAGAAGAAAGGACAGATGCTTTATCGGGCACTGTACTCAAACCATCTGAAACAAACGCAATGACAAGGGCAAACAGAAGACAGAAGGTAATCTGCAATAACAAAGTGAAAATTATAAGAGAGAAACACATGAGGAAAAGTTTATGAGCAAAGAGAGTCAAGTCGGACAGAATAGAAAAAAAAGTGCATCTTGCAACTGAAGTACAAGCATGTATCTCTCAAAATATTCAATTTTAACCTTTTCAAAAATCAAACTTATCATTCTCATAAAAATTATGAAATAAAAATACACAAAAAAAAAAGTTACTCATTTTTACATCACCAATCTAACTGCTGATTCTGAACAAAATACAAAATATTTGAATGATGAATTAGACACATAGCAAGGGCATTTTTTTGTTTTTTAATTTAAGGGGAAAAAAGTTTGTACCAAGTTAAGCAATCTGCTGGCTCAATTAGTATATTTTGAAATCAATGTTGTCAAAATAAAGATCTTACACAGGATCGGATGAAAGATCATAATTTTAAGGATAACAATAAGACTGAAATAGGAAAATTATACATACAGATATGCATGTGAAAAGGTGATATAAATAACGCAAAAGACAAACTGAACTAAAGTAAAACCAAAAAAAAAAAAATCCATGGATTTATATGGGTAAGTTTCCTTGTACTCATTAATATGTATAACTACTTAATTTTCCAACCGTGACTTATGCATAACTTGATATTATGAGTTAAGACACTGCAGATCAGGGATTCTTGATAACTATATGTTAATTTCATAACCATGAATAAATAATATTAAAATACACCATTCAAGTATTTTAACATATATATATATATATATATATATATATATATATATATATATATATATATATATATATATATATATATTTAAAAGGTTAATAAACGTGGTTGGTTTTGAGAATGCAGTTAGGGTATTGGTGGTTTGACTAGTTTATTCACAGAAATAATATAAAAATTTTAGAGGAAGTTTTAGGGGAAAAATAGTTCTCAAAAATATCTACACCAAACCTCATATGCCCTTTATCTATCTATTTATCTATCCCTATATATGCATACGTGATATATATATATATCATATAACATAATGTAATAAATACAAATAAGTAAAACTAGTGTATGTAATTGTAGGAAAGTAAGCTTGTATTTTACAAATTATGCTGGTATTTCATAACAGCCTCTAGGCAAAAAATGGATGAATTCAAGTTACAACCACGATAAATCAAAGCATAAAAGGAGTTTCCTATCACAAAGAATGAGAGACAAAATCAGACAGATAATATGTTCATAATCCACAACAAAGATAAAAGTGCGACAGCAGAAGACAATAAGAAGAAACTAGGAGTAGTACTTATGTCAGAATAAGCAAGCAAAAGCTTCAAGAGTGTTAGACAAAGACGACAATAAGAAGATCCCTGTTATATTATGATAGAGACAAATCAAGCAATAGTTAAGGCTGAGATGAGAAACAGGGTCAGGTTAAATGGGATTCACTTAAAATCCAGAGGAAGATCAAGTCCGCGGAGATTGCATGACCTTGGATCAGGTAGATCACATTAAGAATCTTACAGAAAAACAGTCCCGCAACAAATCTTGAACATGATTAGGCAAGAAAACCATTGTATCATATGAGTATGTGATCTTTACAAAAATTTTAATAGCATTGGATTAGATTTCTTCAGTTACATATATCCTCTCTTCCTTCTATCCTTTTTTCAACTCTGCATCAATTTTTTTTCAATTATAGTAAAAGCTGACAAATTTCTTCATTTTCAGATCATTAGTTTCACCAAATAGATTTAGAGATGAAGATAACAACCATTGAATACATTTATCATCATTTTAGTAACGGATATTGGAAAAACTGCAAAAAGCATGCCTCTATTTATACCTTTCATCTAAGGAAATGATTCTTGGAAATGACAAAATAAAGTTAACACTAACAAACAATATGAGGTCTAGCATGCCAGACAGTGAACCTAATCATACAGCACAGAACTCAAAAAGAAGACGAATGAAATTTGTACCCTGAATAACAACTTCTTACCATGAGAAATTGGTTGGATAGTTTTAATGCCAAAGAAATTATGAGTTAAAAACATAACTCTAATCTTCTACCAAAAAACAAACATATAAAATTGAGCTCGGCTAGTATAGAAATGCACCTGATGTTTGACAATGGTATTGATCTCACTAACTTCAGAAGCATTATCTTTCAAAACAGAAAAAATATCTTTTATATCCTTTGGACCTGAAAACAGAGATTGTCGATGAACTTTCTTTCATGATATTAATCAAGTATTCAAGAAGTATAATCTGTCACAAAAATACAATAAACCAAGTAAAGCCTCAGCAGACAAGAAAGACCACTAAACATACTTGTCCGAACAACTAGAATAGAAAGGACAAGGCAATGCCCAAGAATAAGTCTCTCTCTAGAGACCACTGCCTGCCTCTCCACAAGAGAACCTCTTGAATCAAGAATAAAGCGCTCACACTGAAGACCACCCAAACCAGAAGGTTCTTCTCTATTGAGTTCCTACATTCAGAAAGCAAATTCTTATATAAAACTATGTTTACAATTAAGGTTAATCCAAAAGTTACATATTCACATAGCATCATATATAAGATACTCTAGTCAAGATTAAGAAAATAAACCACCACATTGGTTGTTAACTTGGCAATCCTATTATGCTTATAAGATTAGATAGTTTATCGATCATGTTTCTTTCAAGAGACAATTAACATAGTAATCAACCCCAGCGTACCTGACACATACTTGTGCATCAAAAAATGTCTTCAATTAGTTACAGTATGAAAAAGTATGTTTAAGTATTTTTAAACCAAATCACTACAAATGTATAAATATTAATTATTACGACCAATTATGTTAAATTTTAAGTGCTTTAACAGATGTAAGCCACAACTCAGGCAAAGTCTGTTAAAGCCACTATATGAAGAACATCTGGTCAACTCTGACAATAGCTTGCCTCTCCTTGAAAGTGGCAATAAACAATACCCACCTTCTAAGAGGCTTTACCATAAATCAGAATATAATCTTGGAAGTTACAGAACAAAACATTAAATAATACTCATTACAAATCAAACCTTGATAAGAGAAATTAACCGCTGCCTAAGTCCAGAACTGATAAGATCTTCTAGATACTTCTGAATGTCTACCAATATATCATCTTGCAGTCCCTGATCTAGCACCACAGCCTGCCAAGAAAACAATACAGAGGTATTAACCACAAGATAAATAATTAAATAATGGCCAAATGAACTTGAATGATTCCTTAAACAGAAAAAAAATACCCTTAAGAGCAAATGGAGGGCTGTTATCAAATCTCTTCTCTCTGTGTACCAGAGTCCTGCCGCAAGCCGTAAAATTTCCAGTGGTTCCCTTCCCATTAAGCCCCACTACAGATAAAACCAAAGCAAAGAATTAAATAAAAAAGATGCACATGTATTGACAATATCATTCATGGGATCATGGTTTCTCAGTCCAACATAAAACCAGGAAAATTAAATGCACTAAATAACCACAACTAAAACTAACTCATCTCTAAACTAAACCACCTTCAACATTTCCACTCAGTTCTTAATTTTAATAAAATTATATGAATTATTTTCTTTACTAAAACCACAATTTAAAATCAATAGCAAATGATGATGAATCAGGTAACAATAAAAATAAAAAATTTATGTACCCAAATCATATGGCCATCCATTGTTTGTGCCATTAACTCTGTTAATGTATATAAAGCAAATAAAAAGTTGAAGTCTACCTCTTGATTAGCTGATACAAGCAAACGAACAGAATCTACTTCATTGAGATGGAGATCATCACTCAACTTGAGCGCCTACATGTCATATAAGCTGTCGTTAGGAAAAAGGAAAGATAAAAACCGCAATAAGACCCCAAACAAAATGTGCACACATATGACTAGAGATGTCAATTTGACCCAGCCCACAGGGCTTGGTCCTAGCCCACATGGGTTGGGGCCAAAAAAACCCACAAGGCCAAAAAGCTCCCAATTAATAAACCCATAGGGCCAAAAAGCCCATAGGGCCAGCCCATGGGCTTCCTTTTTAAACATGAAAAATATATTATTTTCTTAAATATATTATTAAAATTTTGGATTGGGTTGGCCTGTCTGTCTCAAGAATCGACCTTGCACCATTAGTCTCGTAAATCGGCCCGACTCGACAAATATTGGTCGTCAGATCGGTCGGTCTCAAGCGTGGGCCTGAACCAACCCATCTCTACCATGAACCTAGGCCAACCCGTCTCAATTGTCAGCCTGTCTCGACTGTTGACCCGGTACAAACCATCTCGATCGTTGGCCCAACCCGTCTCAGTCGCGAGTCGTCATCCTGGTTCGTCACGATCATGGGCCTAGACTGGCCCTTCTTGATCATGGGCTCAAGCTAGTCTATCTCAACCCTGGTCCCGAGTTGCCCCGTCTTGATTGTCCACCTGACCTATCTCAACTATCGGCCTGTCTCAATCGTCGACTCGAGCCAGTCCGTATCAACTGTGGGCCTAGCCTGGCATGTCTCATTCGTTGACCTGAGTTGGCCCGTGTCTTTCGTCACCCCGACCGGGCCTTTCTCCACTGTTTATCCAAACTGTTCTGGCTCGTCTTGGCCATTGGCCCAGGAAGGTACATTTCGGCCTTCGGCCCAAGCCAGCTTGTCTCGGTCTTTGCTTCGGCCTAGCCCGATCAGCTAGTCTCGACCTTTTGTCCGGGTCAAGCCGAGATGACTTGACTCCATCTATGACTCAAACTCAAAATATTGTTGTTAAGAATTAGTTAAAGTATTTTAGTGGGCCAAACTCACCATGACCCTGGCCCTAACCCACTTGAGAGGGGACTTTGGAGGTTTGGGCTTTTTTTTGGCCTTCTCATTGGGGCCCCCTTCAAAAGGCAGCTTAGCAAGGAGTGGGCTAGGACTGGCCCATGGACCATTGGCCAAATTGACACCTCTACATATGACCAAGATAAACAGAATTGCTACTCATTAGTGGCAAGAATCATATTAATAAAATCGTAAAACTTCATCAACAAATCCCGAAAATAATAGAATTGTACCCAACTAGCAATTTAAAGAGAAAACAAGTCAGAACTTTAAATAATTAAATATACAAAAAAGTGATCTTAAAAAGAGAAAAGTACCAAAACACATACCATACAACAAAGATAAAAAAACTATGTGTAATTATAAATACATCCAGTGAAGTTAGCCTAATACACTAAGTCAGGACAAAAAAAGGGTCCAGCCCCTTCTTCTGGTTAAGGTACTTCCCCTTAGGTGAGGCACGCACCTTTCATTCAAGGCGCTTGTGCAGTTGTGCCTCATAATAGAAGATGCACTGCCCCCATTGGTACCTTCCTGGTGGATTTGGCAAGGCCAAGCGAATAAAAGCCCTATGATTAAATTTAAAAGACAGTGGCTGCAGGAGTCATTCAACAATTCAAGCTAAGTAAAACAGAGGAGAAAAACACATCAGCCATCAGTTGAACTAATAGGCACTTTCTTAGTTTTGATTTGCGCTTCTATTCTGAGGTAAGCGTTTTAGCATTTTTCAGCATATTAAACTTTTCTTTTTCTTACAATTTGAAAAGTTGGCTTACTTGTGGCGTGGTTCTTTTTCTTTTGTTTTGGCACCACTTGGTCTAAGTGTTATTGCCTTTTAACATGATTCGTCATGGCACACAATTTCTCATGATATCAACATAAAGAGTAAAATTACTTGGAACCTTCAAGCATAAGATCAGAAAAATTGCTGCATGTTGCTGGTAGAAAATATTAGACTTTAAGAACAGCGCTTCCCTTAATAATTTTATATTGACCTCATCAATATAGACATTCAAAATCCAATTTGACTTGCCAAAGAATTAGTGCATATTTCATTCAACGTATTTATAGAAATAATTGATTTTCTTACCAAAATCCAGTAAATTCAAGAAAAAAAACGAGTATTTTGAAGGAAATAACTTTGAACCAAACAAGTGCTTCAAGAGGGGATATTTAAGAACAATGAAAAGCTCAAATAGACAAAATCCAAGAAACCCAAAGCACTAAGGGATTCCAATCATTCAACTCCTATTTCATTTGTGTCATCATTTTTCTATCACCAATGAAAATCAATCTCCATGATGTTACCCCAAGGAATCAGAGGTGTCTTCTGCTCATATATGCACGCATACATATGTAGTTCGATTTCCATTACACAGGAACATAAGCCAGTAAAAATTTCCATTGCTCGATTTCCATTATCACTTATCATATTTAACACAAATGTGAGCATTGTGCAAGCCAAGGGTCAAACATAATAGGTATAGATTACAAGTGGACAAAGGGGTTTCACTATGATCCCTAGCTCTAACGTCTTTTATTTGGTTTTCCCAATCAAAGTTTCACCACTAAAGTAACGAAATTGACTATCTTCCCGTTTCAGTCACCTCGCATTTTGGTCAAACCAAAACGTTCTATTCATAGAATAAACGAGATATACATTTTCTTCATAGAAAAACATAAGCAACGAAACTGTATCCAAGTCCCGGACTATCACTGAACACAAACCATGTTAAATGCGAGCAGCGCAGAAAAAGTGCAGAATGGGAACTTACAATGTGCACATCCTGGTCGTCAAGTGAAATAGGAGGAGAATCGGGAAGCCTAACGGACTTTGACTGAACTTGGCTTCGATCAGAGGGCTTTGGGGGCTAAAGAACAGACACAAGAAAATAAAAGTATAACAAAAGAGTTTTGATTTTAGTTTGAAATTGAAAACAAGAAAACACAAATGGAAGTTAATAGCGTACTGGATATGAGAGAAGGGACTGGAAGGAGGTGACGGAAGTGCGAAGAGCGTGCAAGAGTTCTACGCGTTGCGCCGCCGTTGGAGAGGAAGCGCCGAGAAGCGCGGATTCGATGGTGCCTAGGAGCTGCTTCGGAGACACCATTTTTTCACCAGTCGCCGGTGAAACCCTAACGCTGGAAGAAGAACGCGGAAAGAGAGAGGTGCGTTCCCTTAGGGCCACTAGAGCGGGAAATGAAGCAGTGGGGTTTCAGTGAAGATTGAAGATCCGGGTTTGCGCTCTTATGCCAGCTTTAAACCCTATAAACCCCCTCTTGTTTGAAAATTTGAGAAAACTAAACTAAAATTCAAACCATCATCTTTTAAGCCATGAAAAAATTGAAAGGAAGGAAACAATTTTTTTTCTTCTCAAATTGGTTAAAGAAAATAATGGAATGCATACACAACTAATATTTAAAATAGTTTTATTCATTTAATAAAGATTGAGCTTTGGTATGATTTTTAAGATAAATAAAATTAATAAATCTATCGTATGTAATAATTTATAAGAAAATACACAACATTTTATTTTTGAAATTCAAGAATAAGAGTATTAAAGAATATTTGGGAATTTCCTTCTTCATTTGAGATTCAAAGGATTTATTATAAGTCAGAAGCAATATAAAATAAGTGTTTGGAATCATTAATTCTATGTGAAATCACTCTAAAATTGAAGTGTACACAGGGTAAGTAAAGGATAGGCTTGACTAGTAATTTACTTTTTATATTTATATTTGATATTCATTTTGATTATATATGTTTTCTACTCAATTAAGTTCCATCGTTTCTTAAATAGAATTAATTTGGTTTCTCACATTAAGTTAACAATAACATAATTTATAAATTTCATGTGTCAAGATCAATCTCTTCTATCCTATAATCTCTCTGGTTCTTTTTTTTAGTTCTTTTTTTCTCCCTCCACCTCTCACTAAATATTCATTTTGCACCATTTTTAGATGATAAAACACCATCGTATCAAAAAGCTAACCTTATTTATACAATTCCAAAAACAACATTCTTACTTAATGGTGGAATCTCAATTTTGTTTAAAATCTTAATTTTGTTTTCTTAACTACATTCCGTGAAATCTCATTTTTGTTTTTGTGACTACATTCATTAGATGAAGGTGATGAGAGAAAGGTGGGGGAGACGGAAGGAGGTGGAAGAAGGTAAAAGAAGAAGAAAAAACAAAACACAAAAAAAAAAACACATAGGGTTCCAAAGTGCGAGATGAATTAGATTTTGATACATGATATTTGCTAATGGCATTAACACTAATTTAAGAGAAGGGACCAAATTCATATTATTTAATAAATTTTGAGACTCAATTTAGTAAGAATAAGGGAAAAAAAAAAAAAAACACGCACACAAAAAAAACACAAAGGAAATACAAGAAAGGAGAAAAAAAAAAAAAAAAAAAAAAAAAAAAAAAAAAAAAAAAAAAAAAAAAAAAAAAAAAAAAAAAAAAAAAAAAAAAAAAAAAA
>Ga0214544_1000776_pt1 | contig 61649 bp, 55 predicted proteins | sample CNSS3metaG_FD_160074 | JGI IMG/M metagenome (GOLD analysis project Ga0214544, IMG submission 160074) | Root nodule microbial communities from cowpea collected in UCLA plant growth center, Los Angeles, California, USA - CNSS3 | ecosystem: Host-associated > Plants > Roots > Nodule | place: USA... | reverse complement strand
ATTGGCAAATTAGTTCCATGCTTTAACTTGGTTATGATCTTTCTTGGTGTATGCATAATTTGAGGTATAATCTTGGCTTGTTCAAATGCTTTCCATAGAGTCTTTAAAAGTGCTTTTCATTGCTTTAATCTTGTTCAAGTTTTGTCTTTAAAGCAAATTTCCTTAGAAGTTAAACTTTCTTGTTTTGAGCTTTGCTTGCTTGTGTTTAGGTAATCTTTGTTTTGTCTTAGTTGTTTTCATTTCCTTGTTTTCCTAGAGTGTTGTGTCCGAGCCACTTGTTTTGTTTTTGAATGGTTTTCATCACTTTAAAGGTGTTTTCACTTGTTTGGAAGGATTTTGAGTGCTAGCCTTGCTTGTGTACTTTGGGGAGTGTGATCAAAGACACTTGGGTGCTTGTGAAGACCACACTTGGTCTCGTGTTTGGGATTGTTTTATTATCTAACATCTTGTTTGTTGCGGTTTTTTGTGAGTTTGGTGTAGGAACATGAATATGGATCCAATCTTGGAAGTAGAAGAGGAGGAGGAGTCGGCTTCACCTTATTCCCCTCCCATGGTGACTCCTATGGCCCAAGAAAGTGAAGAAATCACCCTTGCCAACAGCCTACGTGAGATGGAAGTGAGTAGAAGGGAAACTTTTGATCAATTGAGGGCGGATAGGAGAAAAAGTGAGATCTTCCTACAATAGCACAGCTAAAGACTTGAGCTTAGAGAAGATGAGAGGAGAAGGAGGAGGTCCTCTTCCGAGGACTCTAGCCATGGTGGAATAAGAAGAAGGCACGACCATGATGGTGGTGGAAGGCGCAATCAACTCCCACAAAGACAACCTCCACCAATCAAGATTCCAAAGTTTAAGGGGGAGAATGATCCAAACCTCTACATTGAATGGGAGCAAAAAGTGGACCAAATATTTAATATTCATTTAGTTAGTGATCAAGAGCAAGTAGACTTAGTAATTTTAGAATTTGAGGATTATGCCATGACATGGTGGCATCAATTGTGTATGGACAATATTAACCAAGAGCCATCCACGACCTCTTGGATGGACATTAAGACTTTAATGCGCGCTAGATCTGTTCCTTCCTACTATAGGAGGGAGACTCTTTTGAAGCTCCAAAGGCTTCAACAAGGGTCCATGTGTGTGAATGAATATTTTAAAATGAAGGAGTCCATGCTTCTCAAAGTAGGACTCCAATTTGAAAGTGAAGACAAAAAGGTAGCTAGATTTGTGAGTGGTCTTAGAAGAAAAGTTCAAGATGTAGTTGAGTTGTATGAGTACTCTACTATTGACAAAATTTTACACTTGGCCTTAAAAGTTGAAAGTCAATTGAAAAAGAAACAAGAGGCCAAGAGGAGTACTCCTTACAATGACTACTACTCTAGGACTTGGAAAGGAAAAGAAAGAAAGTATGAGAAACCTCCTTCCAAAGACCACCCACCTAGGGCCCATTCGTCTAGGACCTCCCATGAAAGTGCAAACTCTTCTCCATTGGAAACTACAAGGATGAGGTGTTATGTGACTTAGTGCCTATGGAAGCAACTCACATTTTACTAGGAAGGCCATGGCAATTTGATAGAAAAGCTTTTCATGATGGCCATACCAACAAGTTTTCCTTTAGCTTCCAAGGGAAAAAAGATTACATTACTACCTCTTTCACCAAGAGAAGTCAATGAGGACCAAATTCAAATGCTAAAGAAAAGAAAAGAAGAGAAGGCATAAAAGAAGGCGCAAGGGCATGCCAATGAGTCCAAGAAGAGCATGATCACCCTTAATGGGGTGAAAAAGGTAATGCTTGCCCAAAAACTTATCTTCTTAGCTTATTCTTGTGAATCTTCCCCCTCCTTCCAAAACCCTCACTCTAGATGTCCCTTAGACTTGTCATTAGTCTTAGATGAGTTCAAAGATGTTTTTCAAGAACCAAAGGGTCTCCCACCCCTAAGAGGTATAGAGCACCAAATTGATTTCATACAAGACTCATCTTTGCCTAATAGGCCAGCCTATAGGATTAGTCCCGATGAGGCTAAGGAAATCCATAAACAAGTGAATGAGTTGTTAGAAAAAGGGTGGGTGCAACATAGCATGAGTCCTTGTGCAATGCCCGTGATTCTTGTCCCCAAAAAGGATGGAACATGGAGAATGTGCATTGATTGTAGGGATATCAACAACATAACCATCAAGTATAGGCATCCCATTCCTAAGTTAGATGATTTGATTGATGAGTTACATGGTGAAACCATATTTTCCAAAATAGACTTGAAGAGTGGGTACAATCAAATTAGAATCAAAGAAGGTGATGAATGGAAAACCTCTTTCAAGACTAAGTTTGGATTATATGAGTGGTTAGTCACGCCTTTCGGCTTGACCAATGCACCTAGTGCACTCATGAGACTTATGCACCATGTTCTTAGAGAGTTCTTATGGAAGTTTGTTGTGGTATACTTTGATGACATTCTTATTTATAGTATGTCTCAAGATGACCACTTGCATCTTTTAAGAAGTGTGTTAGAGACCTTAAGGAAGGTATCCTTGTATGCTAACATGGAGAAATGTGTGTTTGGGATGGATCATGTGATCTTCCTAGGTTTCTAAATAAATCAACATGGGGTCCATGTGGACCAAGAAAAGGTGATGACCATCAAGGATTGGCCTCTCCCAAAGAATGTGAGTGAGCTTAGGTCCTTCCATTGGTTATAGGAGATTTGTGCCAAACTTTAGCATCATAGTCGCCCCTCTCAATGAATTGGTCAAGAAAGGTGTGGTCTATAAATGGGGCAAAGATCAAGAGAAGACTTTTGAAACTTTAAAACAAAAATTGATCAATGCACCGCTCTTAGCCCTCCCTAACTTCTCCAAAACTTTTAAAATTGAGTGTGATGCATCCAATGTAGGTATTGGGCCGTTCTTCTCCAAGAAGGATACTCCATAGCCTATTTTAGTGAGAAACTCAAGGGGAGTCACATCAACTACTCCACCTATGACAAAGAGCTTTATGCTCTTGTGAGGAATTTGCAAACTTGGCAACACTATCTTCTTTCAAAGGAGTTTGTGATACATAGTGACCATAAGTCACTCAAATTTTTGAAAAGCCAAGGCAAGTTAAAAAGAGACATGCTAGGTGGGTTGAGTTCTTAGAGCAATTCCCATATGTGATCAAACATATGCATGGAAAGGCTAATATTGTGGCGGATGCACTATCAAGAAGGCACTCCCTCCTTTCCATTCTTGAAACTAAATTTCTTAGTTTTGATCATATTAAGGAGTTGTATCCAAAGGATGTTGATTTCTCCCCCATTCTTAGTGAATGCCACCAAGGGGCTTACAAAGACTTTTACCTTCTCAATCAATATCTTTTCAAGGGTAAGAGACTTTCCATTCCCCAAGGTTCTTTAAGAGCATCACGCATTAGAGAGGCACATGAGGGAGGTTTAATGGACAATTTGGGCCAAACAAGACTTTAGAAGTCTTAAAAGAATATTTATATTGGCCTCACATGAGAAAGCATGTAGATAAGCATTGCAAGAGTTGCATAGCATGCATGAAAGCCAAGTCTAGAGTCCAACCCCATTGTCTTATACCCCCTTGCCCATCCCTTCCAAACCTTGGATTGACATTTCTATGCATTTTGTCTTAGGCTTGCCAAGAACAAAAAAGGTAGGGATTCCATTTTTGTGGTTGTGGATAGATTCTCTAAGATGGCCCATTTCATTCTTTGCCATAAGATTGATGATGCAACTTATATTGAAAGTCTTTTCTTCAAGGAAGTTGTGAGACTAGATGGCCTACCTAGGTCCATTGTGAATGATAGGGACTCCAAGTTCCTAACTCATTTGGGGAGAACTTTGTGGGGTAAACTTGGCACCAAGCTTCTTTTCTCCACCACTTGCCACCCCCAAAGTGATGGTCAAATCGAGGTGGTTAATAAAACCCTAGGGCAAATGTTGAGATGTATTATAGTACAAAACATTAGAGAGTGGGAGTAACTTCTTCCCCACATAGAGTTTGCCTACAATAGGGTTTTGCATTCCACTACTTCTCATTCCCCTTTTGAGGTTGTGTATGGGTTCAATTCCCTAACTCCTTTAGACCTCCTTCCCCTACCCACTCATGAGGCATGGACTTGCCAAGATTGTGAGGCCAAAGCCAAGTACATCCAAGACTTGCATTCGCAAGTCAAGGAAACCATTGAGAGGAGAGTTAAGAAACAACAAGAGGATGATAATAAGGGAAGAAAGGAAGTCATCTTTCAAGAGGGAGATTGAGTTTGACTTCACTTGAGAAAAGAGAGATTCCTTACTCAAAGGAAGTCTAAACTCCTCCCTAGAGGGGATGGCCCCTTTCAAATCATTAGGAGAATTAACAACAATGCTTATGAGTTAGACTTACTCCCAAGCTACAACATAAGTAACTCATTCAATGTCTGTGTCCTTTCTCCTTTTGATATTGGGTTTAAGAATTCGTGGTCGAATTCTCTCCAAGAAGGGGAGGATGATGAAGGTGTGACCACCTCCTTAGAAGCTCCCTCAAGAAGGATCGCTAGAAGCATGTCTAGAGGGGAGTCTTCTATTCCATCATCTTTATCTTTGTTTTGCATTACTTTAGCTTGAATTCCCTAAGTGGGTTTCTAGTTGACTTATTTTGGTTGACTTGTTGACTTTGACCCAAAGTTGACCTTTTGACCAAGATTAGATTAACTTAAACCAACATGCTAATCCTTGTTTGTCTTCTTTTGTAGGTAATTAAGAGAAAGTAGAGCATGGCTAGGTGACACATGATGATTGGAACACATGGATGAAGTGAAATAGAGAGGAAAGCAAAAAAAACATAAAGTAAAAGCAAAAGTAGACATGTACCTTGTCTCCTTTTGCCTTTTTGGTTTATTCCATTGAAGGCTACTTGGTCTCCTTCCTCTTTTGGCCTAAAATCCTCATGGGAATGCATCCACCAATCATGTCCCTTCACTTGGCCGAGAATTACTTTCACATTAGGTTTAGGGTTTGGTAGTTCATCCTTTTCATGTGTTTTGTATTTGCTAAAGGACCCCTATGAACTCTTATTTAAAGTGTGCTCCTTGTCTTGTAAAAGGGTTGATCATTTGTTGCTATAAACTTTGTGTTTCAACCATCTCTTCGCCGTGAGGTCTCCTTCCTAGAAGTGAACTCACTTTGGCCTTATCTTGCTTGCAAGTGGCGGCACCATCACTCATCTCTAGGGTTTGGTTGGCTTAGATCACCCGCTATGAATGGCGTGCTTCTTCCATTATTCATCTTCTATGCTTTCCATTTTTATTGTTTCTTCTTTCATTTTTCTCTTTAAGTGTTGTTATTGCCGTGTGTGTTTAAGCTTGAATCCATCTCTCTTCTTCCTTTCATGAGCTTGAGAAATGAACCTTCACATCTAGATAGCTTGCTATCTTAATGTCCAATGGGAATTTTCAAAAAGCTTTCGTAAACAGCTTCACCATATTCATAACTCTAAAAGAAAACAAGATAATCCTTCATCGCAATGGCCATTGGACGCGCAGGGCGCCTAACAGTAGGGGGTGTCCCGCCAGGCGGTGATGGAGTGACAAGGGTACTGTTTTGAGCTTAGCGCATGTCGATGTGAGATACCCGCCAGGCGGTTTGGAACCAGATTTCGCCTAACGGCGTGAGATGCACTCTAGGCGGTTTTGGTGCAGTGATCGTGCGCGAGGAGGATTTCTACACAGCTTTAGGTGATGTTCATGATGCGATGCTTTGGCTGGGGGCCCAGTTACGAGTGTATCTTGCATTGGGGTAATACATGGCCACTCTAAGGTGTAGCCTGGTGGTTTGGGAAGTCCAGTGGAGTGTGCGAGATCATGGCTCGTACGACGAGATTTCGGATGATTGCCCTCTTTAGTGCATCTGATAGAGTTTTGGTAGTCTGGAAACAACTTCGGATGATTGGTTGGTTTATTTAAATGAGCTCACCTTATCTGTGTGTGTTTGGCGATGATCATGTAACTTGTTACATGAGAGTAGAGGTTGATGTAGGTGAGCGTGATGATGCGTAGAGACAGAGTGGGGATCAGTCATGGGGCTTTTACCAGCTTTATTTATGAACTATTTTGTAATGGTTTTGGAAAACCAGATTAAGTTTGTAATTATTGATCGCCGCATTTTTAATTATTATTGGCGCATTTACTTTGGTTTTATTAAAATTTTCCCGCGGTTTGGGAAAAGAAGTGATTAGTAATTAAGGTTTTACAGATATTATTTTGTTTTGTTATTTTAAATAAGTAATTTCCGGCTAGGACGTTACATAGTCTACGAAAACATCTGGAAAGCATTTTGAGAGCATAAGGATTTCATTTCAGAGAGGATTGAGGGCTATTGCTGGAATGTGTCAAGGGAGGCCATTGTTGACCAAGAAAAAGCTTTAAAATTCTCAAGTTTAAGCAAGGAATCAAGGTTAGAGGAGCTAGTCCCCTTGAATTCTATTCGTTTGTACTGTATTGTGTGATGTATGATTTACCGAATGCATATACTTTGTCAATCCTGTGTAATTTTCGTGTTTCTAAAAATTTTCCAGAATCGCCAAGCAGACGTTCAAAGCCGTTAGGCGACTCATGTGAAATACACTGCATTTATGGGTTCCTACGAGGAACCGCCTAGTGATAAGAACTGGCTGTTAGGCGACGCCAGGTGACACAACCCCTCTCACCTAGTTTTATGAGTTTCTTAATGATCTGCTTGGTGGTGATGAACACTTGCCAGGCAATACGAGCAAGGTTGGCTCGATTTTGATATTTTTGGGGTTTTGGGTTGATTTTGATCAAGGAAAAAGGGAGCTTTAATTGTTAGATGATTATTGGATGTTAGTTATTGATGAATTACTCTGTCAATCGAGGTTAATTGGAGAGAATGACATGAATGAACGTCTAATGTTTGGAAAGGATTGAAATTGTTGCGTCTAGGACTAATGGATGCATGAATTACCTTAAGGATAATGTAAATACACAATTAATTTAGTATTAGAATCCATTTGTAGTCTGATTGATGGTTAGATCGTGGAAATAATTAGAAAGATGGATTTTTTTGGGATTTTTGGGGCTTGTAGGTGCTGGAAATTCTGGGATTTTTCCCAAATGCTATGCACCGCCTGACGGTGTTGATTGAGCCACTAGGCGCCAGTGGAGAGAAGATGACTCTGTGTGGCCGTGAGGTGCAATCTTGGGTCTGGAAATCATATTGGGTCAATTTTAGTGAGAAAGATGAATGTAGAAATTTTCTAGACAGGTGGAATGAGGGCTAGAGTCATGAGAAAGGTATGAAATGTTGATGTAAATTATGTTATGGGTTCACTTGTGAGTTGGGTTCTTTGGAATCAAAATGAAGCATGAGAAGTGGTTTGGTGATACCTTAAATAGAGTAGAGTAGTAACAAATAGTGCATGAATTAGGGTCATTGAATAATTCTTAGGTTGATGGGAATTTTGGAGGAAATGGGGTACAAAGAAGGCATAAAGGAATTTAGTGGAAACAGAACTGTGAACGATGGGTAGCATAACCAAAAATGGAAGTTAGTTGCCCTGAGACTTGTCTAAGTTGATGGTGTGATCAAAGGATAGATGGCAATGGTTTTGACATTTGAGATGATACCAACACTTAGCAAATTTGGAGTATAGGAGAGGAAATTTCATGATTGGAAGCAATATGGACAGTAATCAGCTAAACCTGTCATATCTGGGATGAGTGTTAAGATAGGAAGAGAGTTTGGTAAACTATCAAGTTGGTAAAAACCAGTAAGTTTCACTATACTGGTGTAGCGCTTGATGGTGCAGTCGGCACCGCCAAGCGATAGCTACAACTACAGTGGCCTTGGGAGCGTGTGGCGCTTGGCAACAGGGTTCGTTCTGCCATGCGATAGATGCAAAATAAAAGGCTCCAAAGGCGCGTGGTGCCTGGCAGTTTATGGTGTCCGCTAGGCGGTCTGGAATGCAATTTCACCTAGCGGCTCTAGAACAATGTCAGGTGATAATGCAGAAGTAGCATACTTGTTTGCTTGTGATGTGCGTGGTCTACAAGGCTTGGGTGATACCTTATAGAGAGACTTGCTGGAGTGTTCCTTGAGTTGTGGCTCAGAATGGTATCTCTTGAGTTGTGGCTCGGGATAGAGGATAAGCACGTGACATTCCTTGAGTTGTGGCTTGGAATGACATCTCTTGAGTTGTGGCTCGGGATGGCGGATGAACACGAGGAATTCTTGAGTTGTGGCTCTGATTTACGAGTGTTGCCGGTGTGAGTGTGTGAGTTGTGGCTCGTATTGATCAGTCCAGAAAGATTACGAACTATGCTTCGTATTAGAAACTCCACCTGGCATTACGAAGTGTGGTCTATAGCAGGTTTCCTGCACGTGTTCTAAAAGTTGTGGCTTATAGGTGCGGCAGCAAGTGCATCTTGAGGTATTCATCCAAAGACGTAGAACATGGATAACATGGTGGTGGCCATGTGGTATTGAATCAAAGGATAGAGTTCCTTTGATGTATGTGTGATTATATATTTGTACTATATATATGAGTTTTATATTGTTAGCTCACCCTATCTGCTTGTGTTTGACGATGATCGAGTAATCGGTTACACGAGAGCAGATGATGTTGTAGGTGGTGCTAATGAAGCATAGACCAGAACGGGGCAGCATGGGATTTTATGATTTCTACTATTTTTCGTTATTTTATAATTTTTTTTTGTAAACAGTGTTGAGATTTTAAGACTTGGAGTTAAATTAGCGATTATTATAATTGATGATGATGTGTGATTTTTATTTTTCCCGCGTTTTAGGAAAGATGCTTTAATAAATGCAGTTTGTTTCATTTTAAAAATCTATTTTATTTATTTAAATTAGTAATATTCGACAAAGATGTTACACTCTACACTTCGATTTCAAAGGAAATTGACGCTAGTATATTATTTACGACCACTACTCATGAGATCTTGGAAGATTTGAAGACTCATTTGTCCCGGAAGAATGGCCCTCAGATCTTCCAACTTCGTCACCAACTTATTTCTCTATAGCAAGGTTCTAAACCTGTTGGTGCTTATTACATAAAGCTTAAATCGATTTGGGAAGAATTATTAGGATATTGTAAGACCCAGGAACAACTTGGAACACTTTAGGTAAAATTAAATAGTGATTTATACTTTGGTATGGATCTATAAATAAATTTAGTCATGACAAAAGACTAAATTTAATTAAATGAGTAATTAGAGTTGCTATTTATCTACTTTAAGAAATTATGGTTTGTGGAGTATAAGGCTTTAATTCTTATAATGCACATTATATCATGTGATGGCATATAGCCTAGTGGTGAAAGTTCCGTGCATAGGTGAGCAGGTGCAGATGGAAATTGGCTTAATGTAGCTTTTAAAATTAAATTTTGTTCTCCTTTAAAGGCGTGAGGCCCATGGAGCGTGAATGGGGTTGTGTTTCCAAGCATGCATAAATATTTGGTTCAAAAGCGCTGCAACCAATTGATTCCATTTTTATTTTCCGTTCTGTTTTTTTTATCTTTCGTTTTATTTTTTTTATCTTTATCTTTTGGAGTTAAATGATAAGGAAAAATAAAATTTGGCTAGAAATCTTAACAGAATTATTGGGTGGGATTAGATAAAGCTAAACCTTAGAAGTTTTTTTAGAGAAAAAGGGTTAAGACGGGAGAAGGAAAAGAGAGGAAGGATGCAAGTTAGAGTTTTCGGTGGCTGTGGTAGAGAAGAGGAATCATCTAGAGAGGTAGGGAAAGTTGACCTTTTCTTTTCTTTTCATTTGAAGTTTGTTGTTCTTGGTTCCTGTTGGGTTTAATGCATGGTGGTTATTCCTTTTCCAAACTTTTATACTCTGTTGGATGGGTACTTATACAAGTATGAATCATGGAGATTGCTATGGGTCAATATACATGGTGCTATCACAATTTTGCAGGGTTGCGGTTTGTGTTTCAATTTAAGAAAGTTGCAACGTTGGTTTCTTTTGTTCTTTTATTACTTATTAGACTTATGGAAATGGGGATCCTTTGTTCCAACAGATTATTATTTTTTCTTCTTCTCCTTGCCTTTGTAATCGAAAAATTAGTATTGATTGTATGATGTCTCTAAACTCTATCGTGCCATGCATTTATTAGTGCACTCTCTCGTGAAGCGGATCCATAGCCTGCCTCAGAGTGTTGTATCTGTAAGATGCAGTCCTATTTCATGTTCCATCTATAGTTTTTTTTTTCTTGTTTTCCATTCTTCGTTGTGTAGGGTGCAGTAGCAGTTTTAGGGATCCAATTCTTATCATTGTGGGGTGGTTAAGTTTGGGATGTTTTCATGCCATACATGCAAAATTATTTTCTCTTTCTTCCTTATTTCCTTTTTCACGTAAAGTGTGGTCTGCATGTGTACTGTGGTGAAATATGGAATGTGTAGGTATTATCCTACTTCTTTTAAAACCTTTCTCTTTCTTTTTCTCTTTAAAAGGTTTGGGTGTTGGTTGAGTTGTAATTTATTTTTATTTTTCTTTCTCATGCATTTTATTAAATATTTGGTGTGTATTAAATTCATGAGTGATATATGAATTTGGTTTGGTTATGGGACTTTATTTTTCAAGCATGATGTGATGGTGTATACTTGGATGGTAATAAGTAATCCTCATGAGTTTGGATGTTGAGAGTATTTGCCTTGTTGAAAGCTCTTGATGGAATTAAATGTTGTGTGAAGTTTTCCGTGCCTAGGAACCCAATGAAGACTCTTTCGCCTGTGTGAAGTAATGGAAAGGGGTCATCTTTGCCTGTGTGAAGCAGTGGTAGAGGATTGGTTCGAGTGTTGTACCCTCTCGCCTGTGTGAAACAGTGGGGAGGGGATAAATGTTTCACCTTATTTCGGCTCGTTGCGAGTATAGTGCCCGATGTGCGATGCATTGATATTTTTACTCATAATTCCTTGAGAAATAAGGGAGACAGTTTGGCTGTGTTAAGTGGGACACATCAAACCATTTGTTCTAGGAAACTTGATGTTGTTGTGGGATGAGAGGTCGCGGAAAACCAAAGCTTGAATATGATCACTATGTTTGAAGATTTTAAATGAGTGTAATGCTATGTTTGGTTTAGTATGATTGTTTGGATTTGGGGTTTGTGTATTCAAACCAAGGATGAATTGTGATCATAATGTTTTCGTGTTACTTGAATGCGATGTTGAGTGTTATTGGACATGTTTTATTTAAGAATTTTCTTTTGTTAATAACATTGTTTATGGTTAGCTTACCTGTATTTGTTTGTTTGTGTGTTTGTTGCCTGTGCGATGATCGTATAACGTATGTGTTATACGGGAGCAGACGGTAATGCAGATATTTCTGACTCGAAGTAAATTGCGGAAAGGATGGAGTGAACTTGAAAAATTTTGATTTATTTGGGTTGATTTAAATTGAACGGTGAAGACTATGAAATTTTATTTTTGATTCCTTGTATTTAATTGGGACTTTATTTTTTTTTTCTTTTTATTTATTATTACTATTTCAAATTAAAGTGTGGATTATCTATTTACATTTAAAGTTTAAGTTTTTATTAAATGTCTTTTTACAATTCATTTATTTTTTTTATAAATGACCATAACACTTTCTCGATGACATCTTAAATTTTGGGTGTTACAGATATCACCCTCAAGTCCAATATTCTTGTGATGACCTTCAACCTCCTCAAGCTTACACTGACTCGGAGTATGTGATGAAGTTCCTCATGGGTCTCAACAACAACTTATCACAGATCTGGGGTCAAATCCTTCTTTCTGATCCCTTGCTCCTCATGGGTCTCAACAACAACTTATCACAGATTTGGGGTCAAATCCTTCTTTCTGATCCCTTGCTCTCTATCGGTAATGTTTTCTCCCTCATTTTACAAGAAGAGGCACATTGTGAAATATTTGATCAAAACACGACGAATTCTGAATCCCTTGCTTTCTCTGTTCATGATAATAAAAAATTTTGTTTGCCTAATTCCTTTGATAAAAATGTTAAGAAACAACGTCTAAGTGTAGCCACTGTGATATTCTTGGACACGCTAAAACAATGTTATAAGCTCATTGGTTACCCATTCAACTATTTCAAGAATTATTCTCCTAATATTGTCAATCAAATTGATACTTCACCTGTTTCTTCCTCTGATCTTACATCGACTCAATGTCAGCAATTAATTCAACTTCTTTCTACCAAACTTATGTCTAATACTACAACTGCTGATTTTGCTACAATGTGCTAGGTAATCTTAATCCTTTCTCTTCTTTTAAATATTCTTCTTACTAGTTTTTGGATTTTGGTGCCATGTCCCACATTTGTTGTTTTTCAAATCTTTATAATACGTTCACTACTATTTCTGAATCATATATGTGACTTCCTAATTCTATGCGAGTTAAGATTGAAAGTATTGGTAGTATACAACTAAGAAAAGACATATTTCTTCACAACGTTCTTTATATTACTACTTTTCGCTTCAATCTTTTGTCTTTAACTGATCTAATTTCTTCCAACTTATTTCGTTTTGTTATAGAGCCTAATCTCTTTGTTTTGTAGGACCTTCACACCCAAAGGAAGATTGGAAAAGCTAAACTCCTTCATGGGCTTCTGCTTTTGGATTTTATTTCCTCTACAAACATTTTTTCCTCTGGTAATTCTGTTTCATATGATGTTTGGCACAAACGTTTAGGCCACATCCTTACTTTTGTGTATTAAATTATTTATGAGAAAACTCATTTAGCTAATATTGATCCCTCTTTTCATCGTGATACTTGTTATCTTTCAAAACAAAATAAATTGTCTTTTTCTAGTCATACTAAATCCAGTCCTAACTCTTTTTACCTCATCCATGTTGAGATTTGGGGTCCCTTTAAGCATGCTACTTATAATGATATTTATTATTTCCTCACTATTGTTGATGAAAAAGGTTGTTTTACTTGGGTATATTTTTTTAAAACTAAAAATGATTGTTTGCATCTTATTCCTAAGAAACAAATGATTGTTTAACACCACTATGAAAGCTTTTCGTTTGAACAATGCTCCAAAACTATCTTTCAAAGAATTTTTTTCTTTAAAAGGTATTTCAAATCAACATTCTTGTGTGGAGAGACCCTAACAAAAGAGTATAGTTGAATGCAAGCATTTGCATATTCTTAATATTGCTCAATCCTTCTTATTTCAATCTAATGTGCCTTTACTTTTAGGGTGACTGTATACACATCATTGTTTTTACTATGAATCATACTCTTACTCCTGTTTTAGGAAATCAATCTCCTTATGAAATTTTGTTTCATAAAATCCCTGATTACATCTCTTAGTTCTTTATGTTATGCTTCCACTTTGTCCTCCCAAAAACACAAATTCAGTTCTAGAGCCACTACGACCACTTTTCTAGGCTACCCTTCTAATTATAAGGGCTATAAATTACTGGATCTGCATACTTACCAAATATTTGTTTCTTGGGATGTCTAGTTTCTTGAAAATATTTTCCCTTTTAAAGATCATCCTCCTGAAATTTATTCTAAAAATATGTTTCAACCTGTTCTTCCTACCTTATCTCATATTAATGATTTTGTTGAAGATGGTTATGTTTTGCAGGATAATTTTTTCCGTACTGATGCTTTCGCACCTGTTGCTCCACCCACTAAATTGCCTACCTCTCCTCTATCAGCTGTTTCAAATTCACCCCTAGCTGAACCTGCAATAGAACCTTCATCTCAATCTATTGACAGTGCACATCCTCCTCCACATTGGTATTCTCGTACCATTCATCCCCTTACTCATCTCTCTTATTTTCATTGCTATAATATATGCTTTGATTTTCGTAGTGTTTATCCTATCCACTATTACCTTGACTATTCTCGTCTTTCTACATTTCATATGCATTTCATTTGTCAAATATCATCTAATTTTGAACCTAAAACTTATACTCAAGCTATCAAACATTCTCATTGGAAAGTTGTTATAGATTCTGAGTACAGGCTATAGATTTAAATCAAACTTGGACCATTGTTCCCCTTCACCCTAGTAAAAAGCCAATTAGTTGTAAATGGTTGTTTAAATTGAAATTAAACTCTAATTGCACTATTTCTAAGCACAAAGCTAGATTAGTGCCTAGAGGTTTTTCCCAACAATTTGGTATTGATTTTAAAGAAACTTTTTCCCCTGTGGCTAAAATTACCACTCTTAGACTTCTTCTTTCCATTGTTGCCTCTAAAACGTAGAATCTGGCTCAACTTGACATAAACAACGCTTTTTTAAATGGCAAACTTAATGAAGAAAATTTTATGAATATTCTTCAAGGCTATACTTATCATTATCCGTCAACCACTAACTAAACTTTAGTCTATAGGTTGAATAAGTCCATATATGGTGTTAGATAAGCCTCTCAGAGTTCGTTTCATAGTTTTTGTTCCACTTTAACCTCAAATGCTTTTACTCAATCAATGTATGATTATTCTCTCTTCACTAGAGACACTGGTTTTGATTTTTTATCCATATTAGTTTATGTTGATGACATTGTATGTGTTGGCCCTAATCCCACAATCATTAAATCTGCTACTACTTTACTACATAACCATTTTAAATTGAAATATTTGGGCCATCTTATATTTGTTTCTAGGATTATAACTATCTCGATCCAAGCATGGTATATTCTTGTCTCAAAAACACTACATTTTATCTATTCTACTTGATTGTGGCATGATGGGTTGTAAGCCTTCTTCTATTCCCATGATGCATAATACCAAACTGCATATTAGCTATAGAGATCCTTTACCCGATCGCGGTAGTTATAGGCACCTCATTGGCAGGCTTCTTTATCTTACTATATATATACATGCCAATTGTTTTACTAATCATAAATTAAGTCAATTTTTGTCTAAATTGTTTTCTGATTATTTAAGTGCTACACATTTCCTTTTTAGATACTTAAAACATGTTGCCAAGGTATATTATTTAAATCTAATTCTAACTTTCTTTACATGCATATGTGGATTTTGATTGGGGTTTGTGTTCTGATACGCAACTTTCAACCACTAGTTTATGCATCTTCTTCGGGAACTCTCTTGCCTCCTAGAAATCCAAGAAACAACCTACAATCAGTAAATCTTTTGTAGAAGTTGAGTATAGATCCCTTGCATATGTGACTACTGAAATCACTAGTTTTGTTCTCTAAGGTGTCTCTCCTCTTCTCCTCTACCACATTCCTTTACATTAACACAAGTAATGTTGATAGCTCTTCGTAGTTTTTCATTGTTGTTGTCATGTTTGTCATGCATCTTATATAGATATAATCATCATTTAGTTGATTGGAGTATAGATCTATGGGTAACGATGCCTGAAACGTAAACTACAAATCGGAAGTCGACTTCTGCAAGTGATTTAATTCTGGATGTTGACTTTCATAAGCCACAAGTTGTCGGAAGTGGACTTCCGTAGACCACGATGAATTCCAGAAGTGGACTTTCGTAGACCACCATAAATACCGGAAGTGGAGCTCCGTGAACAACGTGCAAATGGCACGATTGGAAGTTAACTTCGGTAAGCCATCAATACTGGAAGTCGATTTCCGTAATTTAAACTTATTTTCGTGAGATGCTTGACTTCCGTAATTGAAGTGACTTCCGTGAGATGAGTGACTTCCGTAGCTGAAGGTGAGTTCCGTAGTTGAAGGTGAGTTCCGTAGTTGAAGGTGACTTCCATAAGAGATGAGTGACTTCCTTAAGAGAGGAATTATTTTCGTAAGTGTTGTGCCTAGAAGTGGACTTTCGTAGGTGTGCAAAAAATATCATCGGAAGTCGACTTCCGTAAGCACCTGGTCGACTTTTAGTGAATGGAATTGGGCAACATTGGCTTTACTCACTAGATGTTGACTTCCAGAGATATTCGATTCCGTATGTCGACTTTCGGTTGATGTTATTTTTCGATTTAAATTTTTTAATATTTATTATTTTATCATTATTGTTATGTAATTTTTTTAGGGTTACGTTGTAATTTTTTTGTAGTTAATTTTAATGTAAATAACTGTTAATATTAATTAATTATAATTTAAATTAATTATAATTAGTATAACTTTAATTTTAATTAATTACGATTTTGAATAATTTTAATTTTAATTATTTCTATTGTTGAGTAAATATAATTTTAATTAATTATAATTTTGAATAATAATAATTATTATAATTTTGAATAATTTTGAATAATAATAATTATAATTAATTATAATTTTGAAAAATTATAATTATAATTATTTATAATTTTGGATATTTTTTATATTGTTTGAATAATTAATTTTAATTAATTGGAATTTTAATATGGTTTTAAATTTGTTAATACAAACATGGCTAGGACAAGAGGAGCATTTGTACCTCGTGGTGGCTCAAGTTCTTCACATGTTGAGGCTTCTGAACAGGAACCTAGGTAGAGACCTATGACATTTGTTCGCAGAAGCGGTAAGGGTCGGCATAGAGAGAGTGGTCCATCATCTCATAGGGAAGTTGGTTCATCAGTAAGTCATGGAGAAGCTAGTTTATCATCACCGGCTCTTGCTGATATTCATGAGCAACAAGAAAATGTAATTCACCACAAGGAGGTTGTTACAGACCAAGACCACGATGTTTTAGGAGGATTTCTTGGAGGGCCCGAGGATACGTCTTTGTTAACTCGATTTAGTGATCATGTTGCATGTTCTATTTGGGATGGTCAGGTTAATATTGTACTTTAATAATTTATTTGTTGAAATTGGTGAATGAATTTAAAATATTTGTGTAATGGTTTTTATTAGGACTGAGTGGCCATGAAGTTAGTGTCCCATGCAAGAAATTGAAAATATTCAAAGTTTGTCATGTAGTTGTTGAGCCACTTGTTCAAAGTTAGGGGTTGATGCCACTATGTGATATAATATATGAATATCTTTATAAGGGCCTCATACTAGCTTTTGTTGAGAGGTGGCATAGAGAGACCAACAACTTTCATCTTCCTTTTCAAGAGATGAGTGTGACACTAGACGACGTCTTTATGCTTCTCCATTTGCCTATAGTTGGAGAGCTTTTTAGCAATGAAGCATTAAACTACGCTGCTGCTCTTGAGTGTGTGATTGATCTTTTAAGCGTTGAATGAACGAGGGCGCCATCTGAGTTGACAATACCGCAGTCCCATGTAAGACTCAGTTGGTTGAGAGACATCTACACTAAGTGTTGTGAGAATCAATAGTGGCAGTTTGTGGATAAGAGCGCTAGCTCCATCAGCGTCTCCTACCTTAATATGTTTGCAGATCTGCAGTATTGTGGAAGGTTTGCATGGGGAGCTGCTGCACTGACACATGTTTATGACCAGCTTGGCGATGTCATCCTTGCCCATACCAAGCAATTACCTGGATATCTTACTCTTTTATAGGTACAAAATTATTTTTCTAAAATTATTTTTTGCTTTAGTCATGTTTTTTGTTTCATTGTTGAAAAATCTTTGCATTTGTTTATAGAGTTGGATATATGAGCACTTCCTAGGATTGGGAAGGAAGCAAGTACTAGATAGCCATGATAAGTAGAAACCTCGGGCAATGCGTTATGTGACATCGAGAATAAATTGTACTTTGCTTGCGGTCAGGGCATAATTGGATGCATTGACGTACGACGGGGTCGTGTAGAACCCCTATGTAACACATTGGGTTACTTGTCCCTTTATAAACATCACTCTATTCTCTGGCTTCATCTGACTGGGTGAAATTGCGCACTGTCATCTGCCAGAACGTGTGTTACACTAGTTTGTGTTTATGCAGCATATCCCAAGGTCTCCACTTTTTGTTGGTGATGTCGACTTTGCAGACATTGATGCTTGATGCATTCACTTCGCAAATCATGTGTTGAAAGGTGTGCTTCTAGGTATACCTCCTCATTCATGTGTGGACGACTACCTGTATTGGTTTAAACAAGTATCTCATCCATATATTATTTCGTGTAATCATGACGATCAGCCTACTCTAGTGCCCCGACTTCGATGACATGTAAGAAATGGATTTCCATCGTAGAGGAGATCACCGGATTCATTATCTGGTTTATCTATAAGCATATGAAATCTAGATTTCAATACATGTAAAATATTTAATTTACTTTATTCGATTTTGTCATTACAGGGTACTATTAGACTCATGATTTTCTTCTTACAGAGGATGATAGATTGTCGCGATGTTAGTCAGGGGACAATAGCATGGGAATGCACTAATGAGGTGTTGCAGATAAGTCACCAGACAGTTGAAGAATATGGCAGTAGTAATAGAGGAGGTTGAAATGTGTGAGAGAGGCGGTCAACTAGTTCTGGATAGGAGAACTTTTTATATTCTTATGTGGACATGATTTTATTTCTATCATTTATATTAGTTAAATAGTCATCAACTTTTGGTATTTTGTGATGTAGAACTTCTTAATTTTTACTCGCGTAATGTGTTTCTTTACAATTTTTTTTTTACTTAAAGGTGATTGCACTAAGGCCAAAATATATTCGTCCCTTGGCCAAAGGAGTTATAGTTTTATAAATATGCTTAATAATTACAAATAGTTTTTAATGTCCATATGATAAAATATTGAGTTACAAAAATAACTAACCTTAAAAAAAATTACAAACATCAGTCCATGCCCAAGTCCACATAACTAGTATTGACACCCATCAAGTGCACAAATGTCTACATCCTGTTAACATAAAACACAAACCAAGCTCCAGCCTCGGGATAACAATGTGTAGATGATATGATATCTACCATGGGTATAGGACAACCATCTTTTAGCTGAACCTGTAACAAATGAATGATGTAATACATTGAAATTGTAAATCAAATAAAAAATAAAACAATTGGTTTTCCTGAACAAAATGAGAACCGTGAACATGTCTTATACATATTAGTTTATGTTTTCTTGAATCAATAGGTCGTCTAGTACGTAGTGGAAAAATTGTAATGTTTTGCCATGATGATAAGCAGACTAAGATGACATTATATCGTGATGTTTCTTCTTGTCTCCATTGAAGCTTGCATGAAGAATGGAGGCTCCATGGATGTTGTTGGACGCAAAAGCATGAAGGAAAAGAGTTTAAGGTGTTTGGTTTGGTGTAGGTGAAAAGATTCTTAAGAGAGGTGAAGCCAACTCCTAAGGAAGAAGACTAGAGTAAACTAGAGAAGAGTTTACTCTAAGGTGATCTCAAAAGAGATTTATGCACAAATTTGGGTAGCACTTCATTACTCAAATTTGGTGGACTGTAGTCATTTCAAAATTTTTTTCTTAGAATTTGTTGCTCTACCTTTATGCAAAGTTGAACCAAGTCATTTAAGTCTTGGTAGGGCAACAATTATACTCTATCTCTTATCTCAAGACTTAAGCCACTAAGAAACCTTGCAATGGTTGTATCCTCAAACTCCCTAATCCCAACCCTCATCATATATAACTCCATTTTTTGTCTATATTCTTCAACTTTCATTTTATTTTGATGGAGTCTTTGGAGCTTATCCATTAGCTCTCTATGATAGTAGAAGGGAATATGTCTTCTCCTAAGGGCTCCTTTGAGGTCATTCCAATATTTAACCTCGAGACTTTGATTGATTCTCCTATCTCTTTCGAGTACAGTCCACCAATACATAGCATTGCCCTAGAAGCTAAGGGTAACTAAGGGTACTTTACTCTCCTCACTTATTTGACGACAAGCAAAGAGTTGTTCAACCTTCATTTCCCAATCAAGATAAGCTTCAACATCATCTCTCACATAAAAGTGAGGGAGGTCTATTCTAACATCTCTTGGTTCCCTAGGCTCTCTTCTTTCTCTTCTTCGAGCAGGAGGTTGATAAAAGTTGTCAACTAGTCTACTATCTTCTTCTTCATAGTGTGTGACTAGTTTTAGAGTGTGGGAGTACAAGTGTTGACTCCTATTACTCATCCTCTCATGCAACCTTTCCATATTTCTTGTTTTCCTCCTCTCTTCATCTAAAAGTTGATCCAACATATCTCTTTCTTGTTTTTCCCTTTCCCTTGCAATTGTTTCATCTTCCTTCCAACGTAGTAGTGCTCTCAAATCAAAGGCAATTTGTTTCAAACTTACTTCTTCTTCATTTGAAGCACCCATACATTGAGAAAGAGGTTGAGACATTTTTTTTAAGATTTTATAAGACTTTGGTCTTTTAAAGAAAATTTAAAAGAAGTAGATAGCAAAAGCTTTTAGTTCTCCTCCAGGAAAGAGAGGTGAATCACTTAGATTGCTTACATACCAAGTCTTTCCTAGCCAAGGGAACTTGAAACTTTTGTACAAAACTTCTTAAATGAAATTAATTCAAAGACTAAGTTGACACACTAAACTATCAAACAAGAAAATTAAAAACAAAAAAGATTAGAAGTTATATGCGGCCTACGTTTTAGTAGAAGTAAAAGGCACCTGGAACCTTCAAACATCACCACTAAAAGCGCTTCACTAATGTATAGAAGAAGTTCTAGTTAGGAGATGTGATTGAGTACCTAAGACTCCCCAAGACACCTAACTAGGCCATGAACACAAGAAGGAAAACATTACAATTTTACAACTCAATTTGAATACAATCAAAGTGCACAAAATGTAAAAGGTCTTCTTGGCTTTGTCTTCTTAAAGTGGTCCTCACAAGTGTGTCACTCTTGCAGTTCCTCTTGATATCACCAAAGAGGATTCTCTTTCAGGACAAGGTACTCCACTTCCTAAGATGCTACCTTAGGAAAGTTAGATCACCTCCAAAAAGAAGTATGCACCAAGTATAGAGACCAAACCAAAAGAGGTCAAGAAATAAAGCAAGAAAAGCACAAAATTATAATTGCTAAACCAAAAATGAAAAGTAAACGGTAGAAACAAAATAGAACACCTAAAGCACACAAGAATGGTTCAAGATGAAGCAAATGAAGATGAACCAAAGTATAAAGACATGAATACTCAAAATTAAAGGAACAAAACAACAAGACAAGTAGAAGAAGAGATGAACAACATGAAATTGAAAGAAAAATGGAGAAAAAGCACATAACTCACTAAAACCGAGAGCAACTAAGGCTCATGATACCACATGATGACTTTTTCTTGTCTCCATTGAAGCTTGCATGAAGAATGAAGGCTCCATGGATGTTGTTGGACGCAAAAGCATGAAGGAAAAGAGTTTAAGGTGTTTGGTTTGGTGTAGGTGAAAAGATTCTTAAGAGAGGTGAAGCCAACTCCTAAGGAAGAAGACTAGAGTAAACTAGAGAAGAGTTTACTCTAAGGTGATCTCAAAAGAGATTTATGCATAAATTTCGGTAGCACTTCATTACTCAATTTCAAGCTGAAAAATACATGTCCTAAGCCTTCTATTTATAGGCTAAAATGATACCAAGGAGTCTCAAAAAATTGAAGGGAAAAAGGAGTCTAAAAAGTTGAATTTTGGAGCCAAAAAGGAGCATGTGGGAAGTTTGACTTGCCACCTAAGCAAGTCACACTTGTCTTGCCATGGGAAACTAACTCTCATCCTTGGAGAGCAAGTTTGAGAAGCTTCCAGGCTTCTCTAGAGTAGATGCACTATTCTCGGCCCATTTAGCCCAATTCTCCTTTTTGGTCCAAAATTACTTCTAAAGCCCAATTTCCTCTAAAGCCCAATACATGGCCCAAAGAAAACCCTATTCTACTGACCCAAAATACAAAGCCCAAAATTTAAATTCTAATATAATATTTAAACAATGTTGGCGCAAAAAATAAGAGCTTGGGCCTTCTCAATAGTTGAGGACCACTCTTCTTGTTTGCATTTGGCCAAGGCTGGGGCATTTGTCATCATCACCTCCTTCTTGTGAAGGATCTGTCCTCAGATCTACATGTTCCTTCATGATAGTAGCCTTTATTATTGGTCTTCTTATGTCTACCTCCTTTAGGATCAAAGACCATTCTGCAACAAACACCAAACAACAAAATGAATGTTATACTGATAAACATCCAAAGAATATGACTCACAATGTTCATACACCTTGTATCAAATGAATGATAAAGGTATTTGGTTTTAGGAGCTTTTTTATTTTGCTTCTTATTTTCCTCATGTTGAATCCATATAATTTTGAAAATATTTCCTTTTTTAACACAAGGTTTATTTTGGTCTTGCTTTTCTCCTTTAGAGGAAGAAGTAAGCCTAACCTTATTTTCACACAAGTCTTTGCCCCTTAGAATGATGACTTTTTTGCTAGGGCACTCAAAGCCCAAAAGTTAAATTTTAATCTAATATTTAAACAATGTTGGCCCAAAAGATAAGAGCTTGAGCCCTCTCAACAGTTGAGGACCACTCTTCTTGTTTGCATTTGGCCAAGGCTATGGCCTTTGTCATTATATCGATTAGCAATCGCGTAGCCCATATCAGGTATAGTCATCCACTTATCCATATTAGCCTATAAATAATGATTAATATTGGTTAAGCAACATATTCGTAAGAAGTAAAAAGTATAGTTTCAGGAAACAAATATAACATACCCATGCTCGCAACTCCACTAACAATGACTTCCTTAGTTCTTCAAGATGGTCATAAGATCCCACTAATCTTTCGTATTCATCATGCCATTGACTAAGTTCTTTAAAAGTATCATGTTGAATTAGGGGCCATGATTCCTCACCCATCCCTAACAAGGTAGCAATACATCTATAACCATAATGGCCATCAACAACCACATTAACAATATTGACAATGTAAGGGTGACAAATAAGATGAAACTGATCTAACATCAAAATTGGGCTTTCTTTTGTAGATCCAAAAATTTCTTCACATTTCCTTTTAGATTTTGTGTCACTTTTCAAGGAATGACCACTTTGGGAGGAAAAGAAGGCATCAACATGCTCAAAGTAGGATGGATCACACTTAGTGGACCGTTCAGATCGATGAACTTTTTTATGTTGTACACCTTTGGTTTTTACTTTTTGCATTGGAGCCACCATTGATGTCATTGCAGGACACACAATTTCAAGCAACTTTTGTTTGATTGTTACTTTTCCTGCAATGTCGACTTCATTGAAATGATTCACCATCATATCAATTTCCTTGTCAATGCATAACCAAGGAAGCGATTGATTTGACGAAATATTTTTGAAGCTTAATCTAGTCCACATTATATGAAGAATAGTCAGAGGAATCACCCCATAAACATATCGTGCTAATTCACAAGCACATGGTACACCATATGTTGCTCTCAACACACATCCACAACTCCCACTGTAAAATCCTATATGGGTGACTCGTTCAACCTCATCAGCAATGACTCCTAAAGCATGTCTTGATATAACTCCAACCAATCTTTTATACATGCCTCCCTTATACGGGTCATTGATTAGATTTATACTTTTCTCAAAAGAAGTCTTGATTTCATTATGTTGGAGGATAATCACGTTATGGATTGCATCCCAACACGAGCATAGGTCTCCCATACTGCTTCCTAGAACTTTCTTCAGGCTCTAGTGCGCTGACTCAAACCTATTATATGTAACATAAACAATATCATAAGGGAAGTAAGAAGATAACTGATGAAAATAACAATGAAACATACTTATTTGATATTGTGTTTCTAAATGTATTACTCGATTTGTCCACGCCTTTACAAAGAATTTTTTTGTAAGGAATTATCCAACTTTCATTGATATACTCAAAGAATAAAGGCTATGAAATACAAACATGACGAGGCGATCAACACAATTAGTGAAGGTTGACTCATCTTCACAACACATAACATTTTCCCATGCTTCCATCACAACATCCCATGCGTCAACATAATTGACTAACATTTTGCACTTCACTGGCAAATTTGTCTAAATATGGAATCGACATAGGAGATGATACCAATCAGGAAAAACACTGCCAATAACATTCATCAAAGTAAGGTCTTTGTCGCTCACAATTACTTGTGGACCGCCCTCAGAGGTCATGAATAATCCTCTAAATCTTTTCAAGGCCTAAGTAAAATTAGATTCTTGTTCACTAGATATGAATGCAAACACAATAGAGAAAGTCAACCCTGTAAATGTCACCTTCACTATCTTAAGTAATGGCAATCGATATTTGTTGGTTTTGTAGGTGGTATCCATCAAGAATATGATATTAAATGCATTCAACAATTTAACAGAATCGGGATGTGTGCAAAACAAATCACTAACCACCTCAGATTCTTCTTGACATATACTCCAATTGATGTAATTATCACAATCTAACACCAACATTAAGTGCTTTAATTTAGTTCTTGAACCTCTCAACGATCGTTTATAAGTGTATCTTGCATTATAAACTTGCTTTATCGTTGTGACATTACACTCATTATTTTCTTTTAGTGTGAGTAGAATATTTTCTTGGTTGACTTGACTCTTAGACATGTCAACAAGCAACGACTGTTCAAAAGATTTTAACCTCCCAGCAAATGGGTGACCAACTAGCATCTGAGACACATCATGGTAATGATACCCACTGATGTAGACTTATCTTATTCCTTTTATAAGATTAATGAATATGGTGATGATTGATTAAGAAAACCAAGGAAATCTCCATTGGACATTAAGATAGCAAGCTATCTAGATGTGAAGGTTCCTTTCCAAGGTTCTAGAGAGGAGGAGAATGGATTGATGGAGAGTAAGAAACCAAAAGGAAAAACATATAATAGAAACAATATAAACTAAGAAGAGTAAAGAAACATAAAATGAAAAGCAAGGGAAAGGGGAGGAATGAAGGATTCACGCCACTATAAGGCTAAGCTAGAATAAGCCATAACAACCTTGAAGATGAGTGGTGTATGACGCCACTTGCCAAGGCAAGATAAGGCTTGAAAGAACTCCACTCCCTAAGGAGGAATGCTCTCACAAAAGGTTAAAACACAAATTGTATAAATTCTCCAAAATGTTCAACCCTTGTACAAGTGTTAGATGTCCCCCTAAATAGACAAGTCTACATGCCCCTTAGCACAACAACAAAGTAGAAAGGTTACAAAAGAAACCTAACATGTTCTAGAAAGTAGGTCAACATAGTGTGCACATGGGTGAAATTTTGTCCAAGCCATCTAGGTGGCAAGTCTTCATGGTCAAGGCTCCCAAAGGAGGGTTCTAAAAGTTTTTAGAAGACTTGGTGTCCAAGGCATGTAGGCCTCCCCTTTCTAGATGCTTTTAGAAAGTCTTGTTCCTTCTCTCTATTCCTTAGGATGCCAAGTGTCTCCTATGTGGTCCTCCTCCTTTCTTATTCCTACTAAAGCAAATTAAAGAATTTATTAGCATATTGGTTTAAGGTTAAGCTAATCTTGGGTCAACAAGTCCACCCTTAAGTCAAGGTCAACAAGTCAACTCAAAATAGTCAACCACAACCAACTTCAAGAAATTGAAACTAAAGAAATGCAAAATAAAGATAGAGAGGATAATGCCTTCCTTTTTGTCATGCTCCTAGTGATCCTCCTAGGGTTGGCCTCCTTGGAACTTGATGAGGTGGTCACATCTTCATCATCTTCCCCTTCTTGGAGAGAATTCGACCATGAATTCTTAAGCCCTATAGCAAAAGGAGAGAGGTCACTTACATTGAAAGAGTTACTTACATTTTAACTTGAAGGCAAATCCAACTCATAGGCATTATTGTTGATCCTCTTGAGGATTTGGAAAGGTCCATCCCCTCTTAGAAGAAGTTTAGACTTTCTTTGGGTAGGAAATCTTTCCTTCCTCAAATGAAGCCATACCCAATACCCTTCCTTGAAAAGGACTTCCTTCCTTCCCTTGTTGCCTAATTCTTGATACTTCTTCACCTTCCTTTCAATGGCTTCCTTGACATGTGTGTGCAAGTCTTGTATCATTTTAGCCTTTGCCTCCCCATCTTGGCAAGTCCATGCCTCTTGAGTGGGAAGTGGAAGAAGATCAAAAGGAGTTAAAGGGTTAAAATCATACACTATTTCAAAGGGAGAGTGAGAGGTGGTAGAGTTCACAACCCTATTGTATGCAAACTCTATATGGGGAAGAAGCGCCTCCAATTCCCTAGTGTTATGGACTATCATGCACCTTAATAGTTGACCCAAAGTCCTATTAACCACCTCGGTTTGACCATCACTTTAAGGGTAACAAGTGGTGGAAAAGAGGAGTTTGGTTCTAAGTTTTCCCCACAAGGTCCTCCAAAAATGGCTCAAGAAATTTGTGTCTCTATCACTTACAATGGTCCTAGGTAGGCCATGAAGTCTCACTACTTCCTTGAAGAAGAGATTGACAATATGTGTTGGATCATCAACTTTGTGGCATGGAATAAAATGGGCCATTTTAGAATATCTATCCACTACCACAAAGATGGAATCCCTACCCTTTCTAGTCCTTGGGAGCCATAGAACAAAATCCATTGAAATGTCTACCCAAGGCTTGGAAGGGATGGGTAAAGGAATGTAGAGACCATGAGGTTGAACCTTGGATTTGGCTCTTAGACATGCTAGACAAGAATTGCAATGCCTATCAACATGCTTGCGCATGTGAGGCCAATAAAAGTGTTCTTTGAGGACTTCAAGAGTTTTGTTTGTCCCAAAGTGATCCATTAAGCCTCCCTCATGTGCTTCTCTTATGAGTGATGCTCTTAGAGACCCTTGGGGAATGCAAAGTCTTTTACCTTTAAAGAGATATTGGTTGGAAAGATAAAAATCTTTGTTTCCCCCTTGGTGGCATTCACCATAGATAGAAGCGAAATCATCAGCCTTTTCATACAACTCCTTAATATGGTCAAAGTTAAGAAATTTAGTTTCAAGCATGGAAAGGAAAGTGTGCCTTCTTGAAAGCGCATCCACCACAACATTGGCCTTTCCTTGTTTGTGTTTGATCATATAAGGGAATTGATCTAGGAATTCTACCCACCTTGCATGTCTTTTGTTGAGTTTGCCTTGACTTTTCAAAAACTTAAGAGCTTCATGATCACTATGGATCATGAATTCTTTAGATAGAAGATAATGTTGCCAAGTTTGCAAGGTCCTCATAAGAGCATAAAGCTCTTTATCATAGGTAGAGTAGTTTAGATGACTTCCTTTGAGTTTTTCACTAAAGTAGGCTATGGATTGACCCTCTTGAAGGAGCACGACCCCAATGGCCACATTGGAGGCATCACACTCTATTTCAAAGGTCCTGGAAAAGTTGGGGAGGACTAGGAGTGGTGCTTTGATCAATTTCTCTTTTAATGTTTCACAGACCTTTGTTTGATCAATACCCCACTTGAAGTCAACTCCCTTCTTTACCAACTCATTCAAGGGTGCAACTGTGGTGCTAAAATTAGGAACAAATCTCCTATAAAAGCTAGCCAACCCATGAAAGGAGCTTAGTTCACTAACATTCCTAGGTGTGGGCCAATCTTTGATGGCCATGACTTTCTCTTGATCCACATGGACCCCATGTTGGCTAAATATGAACCCAAGAAAGATCACATGATCCATGCCAAAAATGCATTTCTCCATGTTGGCAAATAAAGATTGCTTCCTTAGGGTACTTAGCACATCCCTTAAGTGTTGAAGATGGTCTTCTCTAGACATATTATAGATGAATATGTCATCAAAATAGACCACAACAAATTTGCCCAAGTATGGTCTAAGCACATGATGCATGAGCCTCATGAAAGTGCTTGGTGCATTAGTCAACCCAAAGGGCATGACTAGCCATTCATACAATCCAAACTTTGTTTTGAAGGAGCTTTTCCACTCATCTCCTTCCTTGATTCTTATTTGGTTGTAACCACTCTTCAAATCCATCTTTGAAAAGATGGTTGCACCATGAAGATCATCAAGTAAGTCATCTCTCTGTTTGTTCCGTATCTTTTTGCCTTATAAGCTCCATTTGTTGGAGGAGGCTAGTGACATCAATGATGGTCCCTTGATTTGCCACGAGAGTCACCACTTGAGGTGAGTATGGAGAAGTCGAACCTTTTCTCTCTTACCGGACTCAAATCCATGCTTTCCTACAAAACAACTCCAAAAATTCGAGAGAAGTAAAGAAGTTGGTTAGCAAATGATAAGAAACCCATGACCAAATGTGGTCAAAATAAACAACCCAAGTATTTTGGTCACACTCCCAACCCCACACGACAAGGTTGCACTCAAATTCCACGAAAAAGGAGTGAAATACTTTCAAAGTTTTTGGAAACCTTTTCAAGACAAGTTCAAGTGGTTCGACTACTACACTCAAAGGAAAGTAAAGGAAGAAAACTACTAAGACAAAACAAAGAATCTAAGGACAAGCAATAAAAGTACTTAAAGCCAAGAAAGCTAAACTCTAAGGAAAGGATATTAAGGTGACAAAACTTTTAAATCAAAAAAAGCAATCCCAACGGAGAAAGTGATGAGTACTTGTTGATCCACATTTATTTCACCATTTTCACTTAACCAAGATAGTTTGTAGGGTTTGGCATGAGGGATGGTGTCCAAGCCAAGCTTGTCCACTACCCTTGTGCTAGCCACATTGACACAACTTCCACCATCAATAATGAGGGAGCAAGTCTTTTTGTTGATAAGGCATGTTGTATGAAAAATATTGTTTTGAGATTCAAATTCCTTTGGGACTTGGCCCAACATGCGCCTCACAACTAAAATACCTCCTTCATGAGGTTTGATCTCATCTTCACTTGAATGGGAAGAAGTGTGTGATGAACTACTCTTGGGGGAAGAGGGAGGGGAATGTTCACTTTCAACTTCTCCTTTGGAGTTCAAGAACATGTTCCTCTTTGAAGGACAATTGGAGGCTATGTGTCCAAAGCCTAAGCATTTAAAACATTTGATAGAACTAGTTATTGGCTCTTGAGAAGAAGTTAGTTTATCATGCATAGTTCTAGTCAAATTGGATTTAGGTGTGGGGTCTTGGAGGATTTGGAAGGTGTTTTAAAATCCTTTTTCTCCTTACCTTTCCAAGGTTTAGAGTAGTAGTCATTGTATGAAGTACTCTTCTTGGCCTCTTGTTTTATTTTCAATTAGTTTTCAACTTTCAAGGCCAAGTGCAAAACTTTGCTAAGAGTGGAGTACTCATACAAGTCAACTACATCTTGAATTTCCTTCCTTAGACCACTCAAACCTAATGACTTTCTCTTCTTCATGTTCATCATGGAGTCTTTCCTTTAAGAGCATGGACTCCATCAATTTGAAGTATTCTTTAACATACATAGACCCTTGTTGAAGCCTTTGGAGCTTCAAAAGAGTCTCCCTCCTATGATAGGAATGTATAAAATTTTTGCGCATTTTAACTTTAATGTCCATCCAAGAAGCCGCGGGTGGCTCTTGGTTATAATTGTCCATACAAATTTGATGCCACCAAGTCATGGCATACTCTTCAAACTCTAAAACTACCAAGTCTACTTGCTCTTGATCACTAACTCTATGAATACTAAAAATTTGATCCATTTTTTGTTCACACTCCATGTAAGCAATGGGTTCATGTTCTCCTTTGAACTTTAGGATTTTGATGGGGGAAGGTTGCCTTTGATGTTACACTTGGTGCCTTCTTTCTCCACCCCCTCCAGGCCTTCTTCTTCTTTCCTCACTTCCATAAGAGTCCACGGAAGGAGATCGCCTCCTTGCCTTTCTTTCCTCTCTTGGTTGGATTTGTTGATGTTGTTGCACTTGTTGAATTTGTTGCTGCACTAGTTGTATTTGTTGCATTTGTTGTTGCATGTATATTTGAAAGGCTCTCTCTTATTGTTCCCTATCTTCTTGCCTTTTAAGCTCCATTTGTTGGAGGAGGCTAGTGACATCAATGATGGTCCCTTGATTTGCCACGAGAGTCACCACTTGAGGTAAGTATGGAGAAGTCGAACCTTCTCTCTCTTACATCCTCCAAAACCGGACTCAAATCCATGCTTTCCTACAAAACAACTCCAAAAATCCGAGACAAGTAAAGAAGTTGGTTAGCAAATGATAAGAAACCCATGACCAAATGTGGTCAAAATAAACAACCCAAGTGTTTTGGTCACACTCCCAACCCCACACGACAAGGTTGCACTCAAATTCCACGAAAAAGGAGTGAAATACTTTCAAAGTTTTCGGAAACCTATTCAAGACAAGTTCAAGTGGTTCTGCTACTACACATAAAGGAAAGTAAAAAGAAACCTACTAAGACAAAACAAAGAACCTAAGGACAAGCAATAAAAATACTTAAAGCCAAGAAAGCTAAACTCTAAGGAAAGGATATTAAGGTGACAACTTTTAAATCAAAACAAGCAAAAAAAGCACATGAAAAGACTTTATTGGAAAAATACTTGAACTATGCATCACCAAGTCTCAAATCATGCATACACCAAGAAATATCATAACCAAGTTTTAAGCATGGACTTAATTAGCCAATATCACCCAAGACTCAAATATGAAAACTAGTAGCATAACACTTAGTGAAAACACAATTTTGGTTCATCAACGAGCCATATTACTCTCGGTAAGATTGTAAAAGTGTACCAATTTTTTCTTCTTTCAAAAACTAGTTTCACAAGATGATGAGAAATGTGTTTTTGGGTGGCTTGGACACTGTTTAAATTTAGGCCAAAATCAATTTCTAGGAGCATACATCAAGCAAGACATAAAGTGAATGCAATATTCAAATACTTGAAATAACAAGAACAAGAAAACTTCAAGCTAACATATGACATATGACTCAAGCAAAAGTTGGACACATTTAAAGATTCAACATGACATATACAAAGACACAAACATGTAGCCATCATGCATTTAAACTCATGGATTTTAAGCTCAATGACTGAGCATCCAAAGACATGTTATCCAACCACATTTAGGGGCAAAAGAGTCACAAAATTGAAGCCAAAATTGCCACAACATAACCTGAAAACGCTGTTTTTCATATTCTCGACAACTCTGACCTTTGTTCACTCATTTGATTATAACTCTCTCCACATAACTTCAAATGCATTCATTCTTTTTTTGTTGGAAACTAGACTCACAGAGCTTTCTTTTGATATAAAGAACTTTACTTTTGAACCACTGAGCTAGCTGTAGTATGTTTTTAAAAAACGCACACGTAGCTGCCAGCACTGTTTTTATGTGGACCATTCAAGATAGTTACACCAGACAAGGTTAGAACATGAAAACACCATATTCAAGGACAATCAAAGCTCTAGATACTAAATGATGTACGATTATCTTGTTCCTTTTAGAAGATTAATGAATATGGTGATGATTGATAATAAAAATAGAAAAACAAAATTAAAATTTCCTGCAACAAAAAAATAAATATAAAAAAATAAATAAAACATACATAAACAATCAACCATAAAAAAATTAAAAAAATAAATTAAATCAATAAAAAGTAGAAGTATTCATTAAAAATATAAAACAAACAATAAATAAATAGTAAACTTAAACAAATAATAATTAAAACACACACAAATATAACAATAAAAATATATATAAATAAATAAATATTCATATAAATAAAAATTAAACGTAAAACATAAATAAATAATAAATAAAGCATAAATTATTACTCAAAACCTAACAAAATTACAAATTAAAACAAAATAAAAAAACCAATTAATCTATCTGCATTATATATCCTCCGGAAGTGGAAAAAGAAAAGAAAAAACAATGCAATCTCACCACTTAGCTAGGAAAAGAAAGAAAGAAAAAGCTAATGCTACCACAACTAGAGAAAGAAAATCAACTCACCACTTTAAAAAGAAACTAAATATACTCACCACTTCCGTAAGACACTAAATCAACTCGCGACTTCTGGAATTGATAAAGACAAAAAGTCGAAATCCAGTTAATTTTATTTTCCGATGTCCATTTCCGAAAGATTACGAAAAAATAACTTTACTTTTGTCTGTTTTAAAGACCGGAAGTCCACATTCATTTTACAAACACTTCCAAATATTCACTTCCAGAAATTAGAATTTTTTTTATTGTATTCCGGAAGTCGACTTTTGTATATGAGATTTTGGTGGGAAAATGACTTCCATCAAAGGTATCTCCACATTCATAGAACATTAAAAACCCATAAGTTTTTTTATTTTTTTTGTCTAACATTTCAGTACCTCAAACATATACTTATCAGGCATAGACATTGTAATGCGTATTTTTTCTGAGATGAAATGAAACAAAGTGGTGAAATAGCAGTGGACCCTGAACTGCAAAATTCACACTTCAGATAGCAATAAAAATTCTTTTAAACTTTGCAAGTGCAAGTGAAAGTGAAAGAAAAGGGAGAAATACTTAGGGGTGCAACGGGTACATATATACAAACACTATAAATTAATTAAGGCAACCAACTACTTATGTCACTTCATAATTGATTAATTACCTAATTGACTTTTGTTTTCATTTATTTAATTTTTCAAGGGCATAAATGGAAGGAGATGAATATTTGGAAGTGCAGAAGAAATATTAGGGGTGCAGGAAGAAAACCTCTGCCCCTTTATATTTGGGCTGATTTCATGTATAAAATATTATTCCTTCCATCTATGAAGTGCATTCTCTAATACTTGTATTTTGTTTCTCCATTTCTTGTGTGGAAGTGTCGGTTTGATTACATTGCAGCATATCTTGGTAAACGGATGTCATTATATCTAATTTTAGACATTACAATAGGTGCATTTAATTATTTTACTATATTATTTGAGAATTATAATTAATAATATTATAACTTAAATCATTAATTATTATCAATTAAAATTTAGTTACTAATTATAATAAAACAATATAACATATAAAAGTAATATTATTTTAATTTATTAAATTAAAATAATTAATTACTCAATTAAATTTTTTAAAATATATATATAAAAAAATATTTTTTTTTATATATATATATATATATATATATATATATATATATATGTATATATATATATATATAATATTCTACCATGAATTTACTGTATAATATTATTTTAATAAATTGTTACTAGTACCATAAAAAATTAATTAAATAAAAATAATAACTAATCATTATAGTGATTAAATTAAAAGTTATTTTATGAATTAAAAATTATTAAGCATCACTAGATGTTATATTTTTAGTAATTAGAGATTATTAAAAAGATATATGTTTATTTAAAAATAATATTTTTAGTGTCTTGTGAAGATGTAATTGAAAATTATGTTTTAGTCATTTTTAATTTATTTTAGAGACAAAATTTAAATCAATAAAAATAATACAATTAAAAACTAACTTTTACGTTTTTAATTATCGTATTATTAAAAACTTAAATTTTTTATCTCTATTATCTAGATTTAGATATTGACTTTGCTGTAACTAAAATTCGTAAAACTGTAAACCAAATTCTTTTGTCTCAATTATAAATTTATAACATATTTTAAATTAGTAACAATAAATTTACTAATTTATTAATGTTAGTATAACATTAAAATAGTTAATATTAATTTAAAAGTGGACATTTTAGAATAATATATTAATTGTATTAAAACATACATTGAAATTAATAAATTGAGAATGATTTTTTTTGGAAAAGTTTTAGATAGAATGTTATTTTATGAAAAAAAATATAGTTTGGAAGATTTGTTATATAAAACGATTACTACAAGTTCAACACTCTACTTCGTGAGCTTGGTTTGCATTCCATGCATCTTCTTCGTAAAGGGTACCTTTTTCTCTTATCAATTCTCAATCTCTGCATTTCATTTCCACATTTCACTCTGATGCCAATTCTCACTCATCCGATTAATGTATTTTAACGCTACTTCAGACGATTATTCAGTATGTATGACGTTGTTTCTTTCTTCTCGGGGATTTCAAGTGGTTGAATTCTCTCACTATTGTTGTATGTTGTGATTTTGAGAGAGAGAAAAGGAAAAATATTGCATGGTATATTATCTTAGTGAATTGATACAGAGAGAGGCCTTAATAGGCAAGCTTAAGAACTAAATAAATTGGCGTTATAGAAACTATATTAACAGATGGAAAATGATATATTGACAGCCATTATTTGTCATGGCACTGTTTTTTGAATTTTAATTTTTTTTGCACAATTTCCACATTGGCCATGCTTGAGAGCGAGAAAGGAGGTTGATTCGTGATAGAAGTGGGCGAAGGGCAAGGAGAGAGAGAGGAGTGGAACTCGTGAGAGAAGTGGAAAGCAGTTTGTTCTTTCTCCATCCCTAGGTTTGTTCTTCTTCCTTCCCCGAGTTTTTTCTTCCTCCATCTCCGAAGTGTCTTCTTCGTCCATCCCCTAAGTTTCTTCTTCCTCCATTCCCTAAGTTTGTTGTTCCTTCGTTTTCGAAGTTATTTTCCGATGGGGTTCGTCATTTCCCCATTGGTGGAGCAGAAAAAGTATTAGATTTACCCACTACAACAAATTTTTGTGGTATTCGTTGATGTTTGTGGAAAAAAAGGCATTTTTGTTTCCCTTTTTGGAGAATATTTGATAAGTGTAGATTTTTTTTTGTAATAGTGTTGTTCAAGAGCGAAAGTAGAAGGTCAGTTGTAGAAAATAATCACTCTAAAGCGGAATCTACAGGATTGGTGTTTCCAATTTATGTGCGAAGCAATGGGTTCGTAAATGCGAACCTGCATTTTTCTGCATTACTTTGTTATCCTTCACCGTGGTGTGCGTAGTAGCCATTAGGTTTTGAGAATTTAACATATATGCATCATGGTTGAAGTGGGTTGAAATAAGGTGTACCCATTTAAAGAAATGGTTTTGTCCCTTGTTATCCCACATGTAAGTGCAAAGCAATGATTTGGGTTCTGCTAACCTACGCTTGAACAAAATTTTTTCCATGGTTGACTTTCTTTATAAGGTATCCCTTTCAACAGTCCCCTTGGTGGCATCAATAATTTATAAAGTTTGTTAATTAAGTGACCTTACAGGAAGTTATAACGAGAAATTTTGTAGATTGTGCTATACGTCTTGCATACGAAAAAAATTGCAGTTTATGTGCAAAGCAGTGTTATCGTAAATGCGAACTTGCACTTTTCTGCATTACATTGTTTTCCCTCACCCTCATTAAAGTAGTGGCCATTAAGTTTTTACAATTTAACATGTGTGGTTCATGGTTGAGGTGGAATGTAATAAGGTGAACCCATTTCAAGAAAGGGTACTGTCACTCGTGATCCCGAATTTAAGTGCAAACCAAGGTGTGCAGTTTTGCTAACCTACGTTAAATGATTTGAACAAAATCTTTCCCATTCTTCACTTGGCTTATAAGTATCTCGTTGGTGGCGTGAGTAATTTATACACTTCATTAATAAAGTTAACTCACATCAAATAATAAGGAATTATATTTATAAATTTTGCAGATTGTGTCATACACATTGCATAATAAAAACTTCTAGTTTAACTGCAAGGCAGTGTTACAGTAAGTGCGAACCTGCACTTTTCTGCATTACATTGTTTTCCCTCGCCCTCATGAAAGTAGTAGTCCTTCAATTTTGAGAATTTAACATGTTTGCTTCGTGGATGGGGTGGGTTGGTATAAGGTGAACCCATTTCAATAGATGGTTGTGTCACTCCTCATCCTGGATTTAAGTGAAAACCAAGGTGTGCAGTTCTGCTAACCCTTCGTTAAATGATTTGAACAAAGTTTTTCTCATTCTTCACTTCGCTTATAAGTATCATATTGGTGGCGTGAGTAATTTATACACTTCATTAATAAAGTTAACTCACACCAAGTACTAAGGAATTATATTTATAAATTTTGTAGATTGCGCCATACGTATTGCATAATAAAAACTTTTAGTTTAAGTACAAAGTGGGGTTATCGTAAGTGCGAACCTGCACTTTTCTGCATTACATTGATTTCCCTCACCTCATGAAAGTAGTAGCCCTTAAGTTTTGAGAATTTGACATGTTTTCTTCGTGGATGAGGCGGGTTGGTATAAGGTTAACCCATTTCAATAGATGGTTGTGTCACTCCTCATCCTCGATTTAAGTGCAAACCAAGGTGTGTAGTTATGCTAACCTATGTTAAATGATTTGAACAAAATCTTTCCCATTCTTCACTTGGCTTCTAAGTATCCCGTTGGTGGTGTGAGTAATTTATACACTTCATTAATAAAGTTAACTCACACCAAGTACTAAGGAATTATATTTTTAAATTTTGCAGATTGTGCCATACGTATTGCATATGAAAAACATCCAGTTTAAGTGCAAAGCAGGGTTATCGTAAGTGCGAACCTGCACTTTTCTGCATTACATTGTTTTCCCTCACCCATATGAAAGTAGTAGCCCTTAAATTTTGAGAATTTAACATGTTTTCTTCGTGGATGAGGTGGGTTGGTATAAGGTGAAGGATAACAAAGTAATGCAGAAAAATACAGGTTCGCATTTACGAACCCACTGCTTCGCATATAAACTGGAAACACCAATCTTTTAGATTATGCTTTAGAGTGATTATTTTCTACAACTGACCTTCTGCTTCCACTCTTGAATAACACTGTTACAAAAAAGTCCACACTTTATCAAATATTCTCTAAAAAGGGAAACAAAAATGCCTCATTTCTACAAACATCAGCGAATACCACAAATTTGTTGCAGTGGGTAAACCCCATACTTTTTCTGCTCCACCAATGGGGAAATGATGAACCCTGTCGGAAAATAACTTCGAAAATGAAGGACAAGAAACTTGGGGAATGGAGGAAGAAGAAACTTAGGGGGGTGGACGAAGAAGACACTTCGTAGATGGAGGAAGAAAAAACTTGGGGTAAGGAGGAAGAACAAACTTGGGGATGGAGAAAGAACAAACTGCTCTCCACTTCTCTCACGACTTCCACGCCTCTCTCTCTCTTTGCCCTTCACCCACTTCTGTCATGAATCAACCTCCCTTTCTCTCTCGCTCTCAAGCATGACCAACGTGGAAATTGTGCAAAAAAAAAATAAAATTCAAAAAACATTGCCACGTCAGGTAGTGAGAGAAGTTGTCAAATAATGTTTGTCAATATATCATTTTCCTTAACCGATATAACATAACTATATATACTTTCAACACACCCCCCTAAACTTAGGGTGTAGGTTGTGAGCTATCAACCCTAAGTTTATCACGAAATTTTTGAAAGTTACCTCTCGGGACAGGTTTCGTAAGAGCATCTACAAGTTGAAGCTGGGCTAGAATATGTTTGAACATGATCATGGACATAGTGGATATCATAAGCAAAGTGCTTGGTTTTGGAGTGAAAGATGGGATTGGCAGTGAGTAACACTGCACCAAGATTATCGAAATATATATTAGGAGTAGGAGGAGAGAGGGAGAGCTCTTCAAGAAGAGAAACCATCTAGGAGAGTCCAGTTGTAGCAGAAGTAATGCTGCGAAATTCTGCTTTAGTGGTGCTGGGAGAAAAAACTACTTGCTTTCTTGACGACCAAGTGATGAGATTCGATCTAAGATATATGCAGAAACCCGAAGTTGACTTTCGATCACTAGAATTTGAACCCATGTCAATATCTGCAAAGCAACAAAGAGTAAAATTTGTGTTTGGTGTGAAACGGATGCCAAAATGAGTAGTGCCAGCAATATATCTTAAAATTCATATGAGTGGGGAGGTTCATATGATGATGCTCTCGTGTGAGGATACGAGCAGGGAGGTTCGTATGTTTCATGCTCACACTTGAGGGCTGCTATGAGAGAGAAGGTTCATAGTTTTTGGATCATGTGTGTTGGATTATGGGTGGGGAGGTCCATAGAGTTGGACTACAAGACAAGAGGTTCGTAGAGACAGAACCACGAGCGAGCATGTTTGTGAAAGCATGTATATCCTAGGTCCATGGTCAAGTATTGGTATGATGTGCTTGGAATAGTAGCTTCATGTGCATAATGAGATTTAGAGTTTTACACGTCTTGTGGCTTGCTTCTTGTTGGATGTGCATGGTCTACAAGGTTTTAGGTTATATCTTAAGGATAGACATGTCAAAGTGAGCCAACCCGGCTCACACGGGTTGGCTCACCACAAGCCGGGTTGAAAATGAGTGAACCCAACCCGACTCACTTTATGGTGAGCCAGAAATTTTGTAACTCGGCTCAACCCACCACGGGTTGTTGGGTTAAGTGGGTTGGCTCACCAACCCACATAAAAAAATATTTATTTATTTATTTTTTAGTATTCAAATATTTAAATATAAATTTTTAAGTAATCCATGAGATGACAATCATAGTAAAATCAAGAACCAATGTTTTGATCATGCTCACCACCAATATATGATGAATTATTTCCAAGAAAGTATCCATATAGTCTAAGAAAACATGGCTAATATTACACATTTTCTGTCATGCTATTCAACAAAATATAAATAAAAAAAACTATATATTTTTGTCATGCTAATTTATAAAAAATTGTTTATAAGAGGGTTGCTTGAGTAATTTACTATAAAGATTATAGTTAAAGATTAAAGTATCAATATATATAACTTGACAATCAAATTAATTAAACATTCAAACCATTTAAATATTATTGAGCAACATTCTAGCATTTAAAAATATGAAATTGTGAACATATATGATAGGAGTAGTAAATAATTATTAAAAAAATTTAAAAAAATTGTAAAAAAATGTTTGTGGGTTAAATGAGTCAATCCACCTTCAACCCAGCTCGAACCCGTTTAACCCATGGGTTAAGTGAGCCGGGTTAAGTTCAACCCACCTTTAAAAAACTTCAATTTTTCTCAACTCAACTCGGCTCGAACCCGTGGTGAGTCGGGTTGGCTCACGGGTTGAAACCCATTTTGACATCTCTACTTAAGGATGGACTTTGTTGTGACATTCCTTGAGTTGTAGCTCAGAATGGTATCCCTTGATTTGTGGCTTGGGATAGAGGATAAACACATGGCATTCCCTGAGTTGTGGCTCAAAATGATATCTCTTGAGTTGTGGCTCGGGATGGCGGATGAACACGAGCATTCCTTTAGTTGTGGCTCGGATTGGCAAGTGTTGCTGGTGTGAGTGTGCAAGTTGTGGCTCATATAGATGGGTCTAGAAAGATTGCCCTCCTCAATGTTAGCTGGCGAGTTTGGTAGTCTTGGAACAAATACGAAGTATGGTTCGTATTGGGAACACCACATGCGTTACAGAGTGTGGTCCATAGTAGGTTTCCTGCACATGTTCTACAAGTTGTGGCTTGTAGGTGGAGGCAGCAAAGGATATCTTGAGGTTATCATCTAAAGACGTAGAACATGGATAACATGGTGGTGGTCATATGGCCTGGAATCAAAGGATAAAGTTCCTTTGATGGATATATGCATATATATTTAAATTGTTTATAAATTTGTTTGTTAGCTCATCCTATCTGCTTGTGTTTGGCGATGATCGTGTAATTCGTTACATGAGAGCAAATGATGTTGCAGATGATGCTGGTGAGACATAGTGCCGAAGAGGGGCTAGCGTGGGAAATCGTTTCATGGAAATTTATGATTTTACGAATTTTCATGATTTTGTAAACTTTTATTTTCACATACTTGGAACTCGTATGACATTTATATTTCTTTTATGGATTTTGAATTACGTGGAAATGTGATAAAGGTTTTTAATGTATCGTGTTTTGGGAAGATAACTTATTATAAATGCAAGTTTTTATTTATTTCTATTTTATTTTATTTAAATTAGTAATATCCGACCAGGATATTACAGGATGCATGTTAAAAAGAGTGTTTGTTGAGGAGGAGGCCATAAAATCAATCGAAGCTTAAGCCTGGGATGCGTCAGAATTCAAGGATGCAGAAGATGGAGAAGAGTCTTGAGTATGGGACACTGCATCTTCTTAGACTAAAGGATGTTCTGAAGAAGATGAAGGAGAAGGCATGCATGGTATAAATGATTTTGATGGAGCAACATGATTATGTGATTGATGCGAGGTTGTGGGAACAAGAAGTAATGTTGACGAAGAAGCATCACCACCAGACACAAGAATGGAAGATTGAGGTGCAAACATATTGGGTACACATTTATAGGGAAATTCATTTTCGTTAAAAATAACATCATGGATGTATACAACTTACCATTTGGATGATGACATAAGTAGCCTTTCTTGTTATAGAATATCCAAGAAACAAACATGTATGGGATTTAAAATCAAATTTATGCTTATCGTATGGACATAAAAGAGGAAAACAAGTGCAACCAAAAACATGAAACAATTCAAACTTTGGTGGATGATGATAAAGGATTTCATGAGGAGTTTTATATTGAAGAACAAATGTGGATAAATTATCTATAACCAAAGTTCCAGCTTTGAAAGCAAAATCCCAGTATTTTAAGGGCATAGATGCATGTGCAAGGAAACTCGAACTAGTCTCAACAATGTGTCTGTGCTTCCTTTCAACAATCCCATTTTGAGGATGAGAATCAGGATGGGTATAACGATGAATGATGCCAAACTTAGCTAAGAACATATAAAAAATGTATAAATTCACGAGCATTATCGATTTGAATGGCTTTTATAGAAATACCTAATTGATTTTCAATCATGATTTTGAAATTAATAAAGATGTCAAAAGATTGTGATTTTGAATGAAGCATGGAAAAATCCACGTGGATCTAGAATAAGCATCAACAAAGGAAATGTACTACCTATCGTTGTTAACAAAGCAAACATGTGTTAGACCCAAATGTCAACAAAGATTAATTCTAGTGGGTGTGTGTAGACTGTGTTAGACGTAGTAAACGGTAGTTGATGTATCTTAGATATAGCACAAGAGTTGCAGAAAATAGAATTAGTGTTAAAAGAAATGTTAGAACATTGTAGAATTCTTTTTATAGTTTGAAGAGTAGCATGGCCCATGCGTGCATGCCATAGATGTGAAGTTTGAAGAGTCACTTGGGGTACCAAGGAGATTGAGGCATAGTAGAGACAAAAGACAATTGATCACAAATATCAATATTGGAAGGAGAAACTTAGAGTTATGTAATTGGATAGGTGATTGAAAATGTTGATCAAAGCAATGCCAACATGAAGCTATAGTGTGCCCATATTTCACGCAGAGTTGACACTGAAGATGCGTATTTGAATTATGATGCGATGAAGAAGTTTTTGAATGGGAGGAGTTGTTCTTTAAGCTTCGACCTCTACGTACAGAAGATGTTTGATACAATCGTTGTCGACCAGCACGATCTTGAAACCTGCCACAAGTGGAAGAATGCCAAGAAGATGTGGTGGCATTGACCTGAAAGACATTATCAACTTGTTTGTGTTCCTCCAGACGTTCCTCATGCGCAAGAAGCAATGCTTCTAATTCTTCAACAATATAGGGTTTTATGCCTGAGAGGATGGACATAACGAACCCATTGTAATCATCCGACAATCCATCAAGGATGGTTTCAATATCAAAAGGTGGAGATCCGATGGCAGTTAAAGAGTCTATGATTTTCTTGAATTCAAGAATGTACGTTGATATGGAACGATCTTTCTTGGACACTTTCAGTTGAAGCTTCATCTTTTTGACATGAGCTCTGGATTGACTTGCAAAGTATATCATTAATTTTTTCCAAATAGCGGCAAACATACGCAGACCTACCATTTTTGTTAAAATAGGAGGCGACATTGAGCCCAATAGCCAAGCCACAATGAGGTTATCTTGTTGTTGATGGTGAACATATGCAGGATTGACAATGGAGGATTCTGCTGCAATTTGTGTCAAGAACTTCGATGAAGGTGGAGTGCTAATCTTTGCCAAATAACGGCTGACATATGTAGGCTTACCATTTTTGTTAACATAGGAGGCGACATTGAGCCAAATAGCCAAGCCATAATGAGGTTATCTTGTTGTTGATGATGAATATTTACAAGATTGACAATGAAGGATTCTACTGCAATTTGTGTCAAGAACTTCGGTGGAGATGGAATGCTAATTTTTGCCAAATAGCGGTTGACGTACATAGACCTACCATTTTTGTTAACATAGGAGGCGACATTGAGCCCAATAACCAAGCCACAATGAGGTTATCTTGCTGTTGATGGTGAACATATGCAGGATTGATAATGGAGGATTCTTTTGCAATTTGCGTCAAGAACTTCGGTGGAAGTGGAATGCCATCAAGAAAATGGAAGAATTGTAACCCGTAAATGGTTGCTAGGATTTGATTCTCCCAAACCAGAAAATTTTCTTTATCTAACTTGATGTTAAGGGTGGAGGAGAAGAAATGAAGGGAGAACGAAGAAGAAGGCATCGAGGCAGTTTCAGATTGGGTTGTGCTTGTAGAAGTCATTGGTGAAGAGAAAAAAAAAAATCAGGCTCTGGAGACCATGTTGTGATTATGACAGAGAAAGGAAAAAGAGCGTTACATGGTATATTATCTAAGTGAATTGATATAGAGAGAGGAGGCCTTAATATAGGCAAGCATAGGAACTAAACTAGCGTAATAGAAGTTATATTAACAGACTATATTAACAAATATAAAAAAATTGTATATACTCTGAACATTGTATGATGTAAGTAGGAATCTGCACAAGAAAGGAATGGTTATGTTTTCCCTTTGACTAGACTTTTTCACTTTAATAAAGGGAAAACAACGAAAATTGTTAACTGAGAAAGTTCATTTAATGGAAAAATTTTGTTGGCCAAATTTTTAAATAGTGTGAGAACTTCAACAACAAAATCAACCCTCCAAGGTTCACTATTTTATCTTCCCTTAAATTACAACTTTGATTTTCTTTTCTTTTTCTCAGCAATAGTCTGCAAATTGTGTAGATTCCCTTGGCAATTACGTACAACTTAATTGGTTTAATGTAGTATCAAAGGTAATTAAAGAAAAAGAAAAGCACAAAAAAAAGGTTAAAAGCTCGAGTAATTCTTAACTTAATTAGTCTTTGTCATCAATTTATTCCCCACTAAAGTCCAAGGTTAGTATTAGATATAGCTTTCTGTTAGCCTTTTGTTAGGCTTTCCTTTCTGTTACATATCTTATGATGGTGGATGGCTTACGAATGATATGTTCGTGATTGAAAACTCGAATTGATAATGCATTGAATACTTTTTTTTAATCCTTATGCAGGTACTCTTTATGCGGTAGAAGAAATATACACCTTGGAATACATATTGACATATAAGTAGGAGAAAGTTGTAATAATCACTCTAAAAGAGAAAGAACGTAAAAATTAATGCAATTGGATTTGAAAATGGATTTGGAGGAGTGAATTTGAGTAGATTTGAAGGAAAAAATGAGGTGAAGGTGAAATTGTTTGGATTAAGAAAAAAAGATTTGAGATTATCGTCTATAAAAGTTAGTAAGTGTAACATCCCATTTAATAGATAAATATAATTAAATAAAACATCACATACTTTATAATACCCAAAGAGCACGAGGCTCATAGTATAAAGGATTTTACAATCATCCAAATATACCAAAAGGAAAAAAAAGGCACTACACAATGCCAAGAACATAATACAAAAGTTCACAATTATCCAAAAGGGCTTGCTCATAAGCAAGGGATTACAAAACTACAAAAGTCCTCCAAACATGAGCTCAACATCAACGCATGACCACTACGTTGCTACATTTCCATCATCACTGCGATCACCAGGGGTTCCCATATATGCTCACATCAAGGAATTGATGATCATTGCAAAAAGGAAAATCACACAAGAAGACAGACACAAGCAAGAAGGGTAAGCTAGAGTAAAAAGATTTTTCTCATACAATTAAACATGCAATATAAAATCAAGAACGCATTGATCATCCAAACATGTGATAGCAAACAAACAATATGACTCTAAGACTTAATTTATCCGGATACATATAATTGGTCAGATTCACTGGATGCTTACACTTGTGGTGGCCTTTATTGCTCTACAGAGCCATTGCCAATGGGTTTCACCCTACCACACACAAGGTTAGCCTTCAAACATCTAAGGCCATTATCCTGCCAAAGACTAGGGCTTCCTACTACTCACACCATTTAAGTTGGTCAGCTCTATGTGAGATTAACTGACTCTTTAGAGTTCCAGGAAGTAATCCTTACTTGAGTCCTTACCTAATTATATATACTACGACACCACCATGAAATCTCACCAAAAGATTCATGGAATTATGTCCGTCACATCCATCACCACCATGAAATCTCACCAAGAGTTTCATGGAATTACGTCAATCTCATACCACAACCATGTCTCTCCAACCAACCACAAATTTATCAAGCATAACAATCTCATGCCAACATCCAACCAACCAACCAACCATGATTCATGCATTTACTCATACCAAGCTCATCAGTTTCAGTCCCATTATATCATATAGAACATACAAGGCATCATACATAAACTTTTTAAAGCAACAAACCAACCAATCATTAGAAACATACATTTATCTAATCAAGTCTGTCAATCTCGCTCAGGCTAAGAAGCTCTTGCTCAAGCGAGAAGAACCCCTCGCTCAAGCTACCAGCTCTCGCCTGGGTGAGATTGCAACAGAGTTCACGTTAAGGTATCGCTCAAGCTAGCCCATCTTGCTCAAGCGAGATTACTCTCGCTCAGGCGAGTGGCCTTCGCTTAGGTGAGCCCTCGAAATAGAGAGGGGGATGAATTGTTGTTGTTCTCGCTCAGGCAAGAGCTCCTCGCTTAAGCGAGAGCTTTTCGTTTTGCGCAACCACCCAGCTCGCCTGGGCAAGTTCAGCAGAACCCACCTGCTCTCACACGTGCCAAACTAGATTCAAACAACACCATGAGCACAAACTATGTATTATCACACATCCAATAATGTATATCAATCACCCATAACGTAAAACAAACTAAACATGCAGAAGAACTTAAAAATAGTGACCCTAGCTTTCCTTACCTGGAGTGGAGCTAAAACGTAAGCAAAGTGAACCTAGGGGAAGAGAGGAGTATTGTAACTCCAACAAGTGCAGGAAATTGGAAAATAGACGCATAGAGGCTAGCATAATGTTTCAAATTCAACCCAAGGTAGAACCCAGAGACTGGAATGGAAAGGAAGGGTTAAAGTTTAAGCTCAAATTACCCGGAGAAAACGTTCGAGTGGAACAGTGGGTGTTCCGATTGTGCCCTAGTAAAGCTCTGTGTTTCAGCTATGAAAGGGAGGAGAGGAGCAATTTTCTGGAAATACAGCAAAATGAGAGGGTTAGGGCTGGAAAAGGGTTTTGGGGCACCCTATGGGATGGCCTTAAGCTCAACATAATAGGTTAGGCCCTTAAACATTAGGGACATAAAAAGTAGACCTTACAATAAGTGACGTGATAAATTCATAAATAAAAAAAATATTTTAATTAATAAAAATAAAAGATTATCATTTTGTCTTTAGTCAAAAAAGTAATTTAAAATAAAATATAATTAGTGTTAATTTCATTAAAATGAAATATGAATTATTATTATTATTATAATTATGATTATTATTATTATAAATATTGTTTATATAACATATTTATTTGAAGAAAAGAAAGACAAACTAATATTTATATAGTGTGTGAACTAGTGAGGTCTTCTTCACTTGCATGGCTTTACATTTTTGGGTTTTTAATAAACTTAAATGTATTAACCACTATGGGTAACTAGCCGTTGTAAGAAACTAGCCGTTGTGAGTGGTTAATGCACTAGCCGTTGGAGTCTAGGTAGTTAATAAGTTAGCCGTTTATAGCTGTTGAGAGTACAATGGTGAGGAAATGTGGGTCTATAAATATAATGTATTGTATGAATAACAACAACACAAGAGGTGAATAAAGTTTGTTCACAAGATTATAGAGTTGTTGTCTAACAAAGTGCTAACAAAGTGGTATCAGAGCTAGTTAGCTTGAGTGTTTGAGTGGAAGAGAGAGAGAGCTAAAGAGCTTGAGTGCTTGAAAAAGAGAGCTAAGTGTTTGAGAAAAAAAGAAAGTGAGATGGCCAGTCTTACAAATAGTATTTCCCTGCCCAAGTTGACAAAGGCTGTCAACTATGACAATTGGAGTCTCAAAATGAAGGCCCTTCTTGGATCCCAAGAAAATTGGAAGGTTGTTAAAGATGGTTTCGATGAACCTACCAACACTACAGGTTGGTCAAATGCCCAGTTGAAAGTTCTGAAAGACGCACGTGTGAAAGACAAGGTAGCTTTGTACATCTTGTACCAAGCTATGGATGAGTCTGGCTTTGAGAAGATTGCAAGTGCCAAATCTTCAAAAGAAGCGTGGGATATTTTGGAGAAGGCATATAAGGGAGATGACCGAGTGAAGCAAGTGCGACTTCAAACACTTAGAGGTGAATTAGAGAGCATGAGGATGAAAGAGACCGAAGGAGTAGCCGAGTACATTACTCGAGTTGAAACCGTGGCGAACCAACTTGCTAGAAATGGAGAGACGTTACCCGCTAGCCGAGTTGTGGAGAAGATCTTGAGGTCATTGACAAACAACTTCGAGAATGTGGTGTGTGCGATTGAGGAGTCCAAGGACCTATCAAAGCTCACGGTTGAAGAGCTTGAAGGATCTCTTGAAGCACACGAACAACGAAAGAAGAAGAAGCGGGAGCCACTTGATCAATTACTCCAAACGAAGATGTCAATTAAAGATGAGAAAGCTCAAAACACTCAAGGTAGAGGACGATATCGAGGAGGTATAAGAAGCGATCTTGGTGGTAGAAGCTAAGGACAAGAAGAGAAAGAACAATTCGGTCAACAAAATTGGCACGGAAGAGGACGAGGTCCATGGAGAGGAGGTCAATCAAGTAACTCAAATGTTGAGTGTTTCAAGTGTGGCAAGTATGGTCATTATGCAAAGGACTGTTACTCAGGCAAGTGTTTCAGTTGTGGTAAGTCCGGACATTTTTCCAAAGATTGTAGATCTGAAAGTAGAAAGGAAGAGACGATCAACCTCACAAAAGATGTTGAAGAAGAAGCGACATTGTTGATGATGACGTGTAGCTCAGGAGCCGAGCATAAGCAAGTGGTGAACTCGACAAGAAGACCAAGTAGCATGGAGAATTTGAAGAAGAAGAACTTCTAATCCAAAGGTTAGAGATTAAAAAAAGAGACTTGCAACAGAGTATTGAAAAGGAGGTTAGAGACAATTTAATTTTACAAGCAAGCTTATAGAGAAGGAAACATGCTTTGCAAAAGCGGCACTTGGACTTTGAAGAAGATGTTTCAAGTTTGCAAGAACAGTTACAAGTTGAGAAGGATCTGAGAGCTGCACTGGAGGTGCAAGATGAGAAGTGGTGACTTGAAATGGATGAGGAGATTGAGCACAATAATACGTGGGTGTGGTCTGATCATTCAAAAGGAAGTCGGCCTATTGATAAGAACTCAGTTGACGACAAGTCGGCCACAAAGACAAAGAACCCAATGAGTAACAAGTCGGCCAAAGAGAAAAACAAGTTTGCCAGTAAGGATGAAAAAACTGAGAGAGTAGAGAACAAGTTAGCCACAGGAAAAGCGAAGTACAGGTTAACCATAGATAAAGTGAAAGGGAAGTCAGTCATGAAGAAAGCGAAGAACTTAACTATTCATGAAAGGGACAAGCACAATGTGGGAAGATTTATTGCACGTTGGAAGTCGTGATGAAGAATAAAGGAACAAAGATGGAGAATAAAAGAAGCATTTAAGTTTACGGGGGAGTTTTGTTGGGTTTTTAATAAACTTAAATGTATTAACCACTATGGGTAACTAGCCATTGTAAGAAACTAGCCGTTGTGAGTGGTTAATGCACTAGCCGTTGGAGTCTAGGTAGTTAATAAGTTAGCCATTTATAGCCGTTTATAGTTGTTGAGAGTACAATGGTGAGGAAATGTGGGTCTATAAATATAATGTATTGTATGAATAACAACAACACAAAAGGTGAATAAAGTTTGTTCACAAGATTATAGAGTTGTTGTCTAACAAAGTGCTAACATACATGTGGTGGTGTGGTTGCCTATACCTTCATATCCCCTTCCTTCTCTTGCATCGTCCTCTCCCCTGAATCCCTAGTCTCCATTGCCAAGAAGCTCTATCACACGATCCACCTCCTCGAGAACCAGCACCACTTGAAGGTCCTCTCGTGACACCAGGACTTCCTCTTTCAACTCTCCTCCCTCCACGACGCTGATCATGCTCTCCATCCTTAAATATGTGTCAGGCCACCAAGAATAGGACCCACCACCACCACAAGTCACCCACGACAAAGTAATGGAAGTGTAGGAGAATTGATTCCCTATGAGTTAAAATAAGACAAGAACCTATTCTTTCAAAATCAGAAAGAAGAGAATCGATTCTCCATGTGCTCAAAATCATTTTTTCTTCAAGTGCACTCCTTCCCTCTCTCTAATTTCAGGACTACGTGTGTCTTTCCATGAGAAAGAATTTGTACCATGCATGTGAAAAAGCGAAGTTGTATATTGCATCTAAGAAAATGGAGGGCAATTAGAACACTACACGGCTCTGGTTATGAACTTTCCTCACCTTTTTCTTCAAAATTAAGAAACATTATTTTTTCACTTTTTCTGCATTTTCACGCTCGCATTTCCGCTTATATCAACCGATCCAAACACAAATGTAATTCACAAATCTATAGTTAGGAACATGACTCACCTTATAACAAACTAATTGTAAGGGTTTGTTGATAGTGGTCTCTATTGTAAAAAGGGTTTTGGACCTATATCCCTTGATTTTAGGGTCAACTCCACCAAATTCTAGATCTAGCATAACTTGATAAAACATGAGAAGGAAGAGGTAGGAGTTTGATCAAAATCTAAATGTTTAAACATACCATACGACATACATGACGATCATCTAGGATTTGCTGGAATCGAGAGGGTGTTATAGGTTTAGGTCTAGAGGCTGCTTAGTTGTGTCATCTACGGCTTGAGGGCAACCATTTTCTTCACTCAATATTTGAAACTTATGATGAATTTGAAAATGGAAATTTTATAAAGAAAAATATGATAATGATGATATACTTAACTAGGAAACTTCACACAAATACGAAGTTAATTTTTTGCTAAAATACTTTTGGAGTCCTATAATTCTTATAGAAAATTCAATTAGATCCTTAGTTTTTATCTGGTTTAATTTAGTCCTCTACTTTTATAAAATGATTCAATTATGTTTAGTTAGATTGATGTTAGATTTTCATTAAAATTATTATATCAAATTATTTCATCAAAAAAGTGTAACTATTCAAATTAATTTTATTTTGTAGGTGAAGTGATTTGATGTATAAATTATAAAAAATTTAACGTCAATATAATGAAAAAGATTTAATTGAATCAATTTAAATAATTAAAGGACTAAATTGAATCATGTAACACCCCATTTAAGTAATGACCTTAATTAAATGAAATGTCACACAAAATAATATAAGAAGCAAGTCATGGAGTATAAAGTCACTACTTCTTACAGTTATCCAGAAGAAACATAAATGAACTAGGGCACACCATGATGTCAATAACAAAATAGAGTAAGGGACTAACAATATTCAGAAATAAAGCCCAAAGGCAAGACAATACATGGGCCTTAGCCCTAAAAGAAAACTCAATTCAGCGAAAATCCAACACAGATAGATTATGCAGCGGAGTCTCCATTACCTTGTTGACCACGAGGAGTTCTCGCATCTGTTCCCATCAATAAATTAATGATCATCGCAAAGAGAGAAAACCACACATAGAACATACAACAAGCAGAAAAGGTAAGCTAGAGTAGAAAATGATTTATCATGTCGTTGCATACAATTCATATAGCCAACGATACATACATCCACCAAGCATGTGATGACTTGCAAACAATACACTAAGACTCAAGACACGACTTATTTGGATACATATAATTAGTCGGATTCACCGGATGCTTGCACTTGTGGTGGCCTCCACTACTCTGTAGAGCCAATTGCCAATGGTTTTCACCCTACCACTCACAAGATTAGCCTTCAAAGATCTAAGGCCTCCTACCACTCTCACCACTTTTGTCAGTACGCTCTACGTGAGACTAACTAACTCTTTAGAGTGTCAGGATGCAATCCTTACCTTGAATCCTTACTAAATTATATAATGAGGCACCACCACGAACTTTGTGGAATTACGTCCTAAGAATGAGGTACCACCATGAGCTCCCACTAACAGGGGTCATGGAATTACGTCCTGACCAATGAGGCACCATCATGCAACTATCGTGGAATTACATCCTAACCAATGAGACACCACCACTAGTGCAGATTTGACTTTTTAACTCGCCTTATAGGCTTCGGTTATAGTGAAACCGAAGCCTATAAGGAGGTGGTGGCATTTTTGCAATTTTTTTGAACTTTTTTGCCTCAGGTCTCCTAAAAACCGGTGCAGTAAGTAGTTTTATACCTCGGTTACAAACGAACCAAAGCCTATTAGGCAATCCAGTAACCAAAATTTCAAAAATACCACCAGCGTTAGATGTTTTGGCCTCGGTTATTATTGGACCGAGGCAGTAAGTACTTTAGGCCTCGGTTATTAATTGAACCGAGGCCATAAAGCATGTTATAAAATTTCAAAAATGCCACCAGCGTCAGATGTTTTGGCCTCGGTTATTATTGGACTGAGGCAGTAAGTACTTTAGGCCTCGGTTATTAATTGAACCGAGGCCATAAAGCCTGTTATAATTTCCAATTCGTGAACCATTTCCACTATTCATCATCTCTCACAGTTCTCTCTGCGCGAACCCTTTGCACTCTCTACCACCACCACTGTCTAGCTCCATCGCCGACTAGCTGCCATCGCGCGTCGCCGCCTCCGTCGTGCCATCCACTGTCGCCGATTGCATTGTCGCCTCTCGTTGCCGGTGAGTCCAAAAAATGGGTTTCCTTTTGCGTTTTTTTATTTTGCGTTTTGGTTTGTTTGTGTTGCTTTGGGGTTCACAGATTTAGGGTTCAAAACACATCATTGCATTGCCACAAAGAGACACTACAAGAGAAGAAGTGTCATTACCATTGTGAGCTCTCCCGCATTCACACAACGCCATCAGTGGTTGTGCAAACCAGATCGGCGATAGCGAAACCTACAAATCAAAAAACCAGATCTGCAAACATTATCGCGACCCCTGTAGATCCACAAACCACCACTGACAACTGCTGTTGTGCATGAGCCACGAAACCCGCCACGAACGTGCTACCACGACGAGAACGCCTCCACTACGGACGCTACCACGACCATCGTTGCTTCAAGAGCTCCATATGTGTCGTCGCGAGCTTTTAATTAATTAAATTTTTTTGACACAATGGCTTCGGTTCACATTAGAACCGAGGCAGAAGAGTAAATTTATGGCTTCGGTTCACACCCGAGGCCAAAAGCCATCCCTTTTGGCCTCACCCTAATATGCCTCGGTTCTGGAACCAGGGTAGAGTATAAAAAATAATCGGGGCCAAAAGCCCTTACTCTACTAGTGCACCATGAGATCTCACCTAGAGATCCATGGAATTACGTCCTGACCAATGAGGCACCACCACGAAACCTTCGTGGAATTACGTCCTAACCATACCAACCTCATTCCAATATATCATCAACCATTCAACCACATTTCATACGTATATCATGCCAAACTCATCCATTCCAACTCATACCATTAGATCTTACATGCATATTCATATACTTTCGTACTTTAAATAGGGCAATCCAAACCAAACTTACAATCAACAACCAAAAGCATGGAAAAGAACAACCATGGAGCAAATTCCCATACCAGTCTCGCTCAAGCCAGGGACCCTCGCTCAGGCGAAAGAGGTCTTTCGCTCAAGCCACAGGTCCTTGCTTAGGCGAGACTGCCAATAGAGAGCCCCTGCAAAATTCGTGAGTTCTCGCTTAGGTGAGCCCTCCTCGCTTGAGCGAGACTACCCCTCACCCAAAGGTGAGGTTCCTCGCCTAGGGTACAACTGTAGCGACGTGCCTTAAGTTCCCACGAGTTCTCGCTTAGGCGAGCCCCTCTCGCCTAAGCGAGGTAGTACCTCGCTCAAAACGAGAGCTCGAGTATGAACCTAGGCCTTTTTCTACTAGTCTCACCTAGGCGAGACAGGCTCGCTTGGGCGAAAACATCAGATCTCGCCATTGTTCTCCCTACACCAGCCATACATACATACCCGAAATCGTGAAACAAGGCATTACATACATACCAGTCATAGCATAACAAGGCATTCCATACATTCACAGTAGCACACAAGTCCAAAAATCGTGAAACAGTAGCAAGGCAAGCAAAAATCGAATCAAACAAGTAAGCCTTAGCTTCCCTTACCTGGAAACAACTACTGTGAGGGTTTAAGTACGACCAGAGAAACACCACAGCTCCTAGGACAATTTAGTGAGCTGGAAAAATGATGGACAGATAGGGAACGAAGTTATCATGACGAACCTCAGTTGGAATCACAAAAAACAAACCAAAAGAGAAGAGTATGAACTGAAAATAACTTACGTGAGTGGAAAAATGGGTTGAACTCACTTGAAGACGAATGAGTTTCAAAATCCTAGGAGAGCACTGTTGAGGGGAAAAGGAGAGGAGCAAGGTGGCTGTTTTCTGAAAAGTGAAGAGAATGAGATGGTTAGGGTAGTTTAGGGTCTTTGGCTCCCTATGGACTAGCCCTAGGTGCAACTGATTTAGGGTAACCCTTAAGCATTAGGACTAAAATATAAGTGGGTCTTACAAATCAAATAAAAATCAAAGATAGAATTGAATTTTTCATGAAAATTAGAGGACTGAATTAAGATTTTAACATTAATTTTTCATAAAAATACAACATAATCGTTTAAATTTGCATAGCTTTTAGGGAAAGAAAAAGTTAAGGAATTAATTTAAGCATAAAATATACATGAGCTAATGGCATATTGATTATGTAGAAGAGCTAAAACTGTAATTAACCGAAACGACATTAAAATGCTTTGTGATTTTTTAAAAGCAATACATAACTAATAATTAACAAAACTTCTTTAAATTTTTTAATTATTAGTTGATAAATAATAAAACTTCTTTAATTTGGTTATGAAATTATACTTTTAATTTTTGGTGAAAGCCAATTGGAGATTATTACAGGAGGAGACATAGTTGTTTCCATCTTTAAGAAAACATACAATTTAATACGTGAAATACGCCTTATTAATGTCTATTTTATATATATATCGAAAATTTATAATAAATGAATAATTTTAAATATATAAATTATATGACAAATAATATTTTGCAGTAAATAGCTTATATCTTAGATTTGTTTAACTATTGGTAATTTCCTTTAAAAATATTCCAATTCAATTTAAAAATAAATATGAAAAGATATAAAAGAGATTAAAAAATATTTTCATAAAAAATTTAATATAAAAATAAATGAATTAAACTTATTTTAGCTTTAAAAATGGATTTATTCACATACATGCACTAGTTTTAAGTCAGAATACTCTAAAGTTATCCTTTATATGCATTATAAGAAAATTGCATTTATAACTTCTAGATATATTTCTTCAGAAAAGGAAGCGGATATACATTATTAAACATCAAACCATTTGTTCAGAAATGTCTATTTTTAGTTTAAGTATGTAATTTAAGATAATTTAAGGTATAGTCGCTAACCTATTTCAAATAAAAAATAAGTAAACATATGTTAACAAATCTCATAAAAGTATATTTGTTAGCATATAAAGATAACAAATTTAATATACTCTCACACTTTTTCTTACATTCTCTCTCTATTCTTTCAATAAATTAGTTTTTTAAATTATATATCACATCATCAACCATGCATATCTTTCTTTTTTGTGATGAGTAAAACGCATATATAGGCAAATAAATAAATCATAATTGTGTTCAAATATTTGTTAGGAAATTCAGTCTCATAATTAGTAGAAATGAAAAAAAAAAATGAGTGGTATACATAAAAAAACAAGATCTATAAATATTAAACTTTAAAATTTTATATCGAAAGTGATATCAGATATATAGAAATGAACTTATATATCAGATATAGTCAATCTTTTTAGTTTATCCCTGTAAAAAAATTTCAACAAAATTCACATAAAAAAAAAACAATGTTGCAGTTGCTTAACTAGTTAGCATGCATTAGAAAAATTTTCCTCTGTATGACCAATGGAGAAGATGAAAATTAACCAGTAATATTAACACAGATTGACTCACATATTATTACTACTATACAGTGGCAATCTTGCTATATATATATATATATATATATATATATATATATATATATATATATATATATATATATATATATGATATCACCTTTGATCAAAATTAATAATGCTGAAATTTAAGTAAAAAGTTGTAGATTTTCACTACCTTGAACACAAGACATATTTACAACTCCAACTAGTTTAGTATATATATGTGTCCATAGTTTTAAATTACTATATATCCACGTTTAATCACAGTATATCAGAATTTTAGAAGTCTCAATTAACAATCATATTGTGATTACAATGTGGTTAACTGTAATCACTACTTAAAACTTTAGTTAGTGCAAGGTTTTGAAAACGAGAGACAGAAAAAGAGAGTCCAGTAACATAGTAGTAAAGTTTAATATTAAAAACACTTCACTCATCATCATCATCATCATCAGCACCGACACCAAGAAAATCATAGAAAGTAACATCCTTGAATCCAGCATCATCATCAGAGGAAGAAGAACCCTTAAACCTAGTGAATGCTGATGATGAGCTATGAAACAAGCCCTTTCTCATCATGATTCCACCAGAAGAAGAAGAAACAGCAGCAGCAGCAGCATCACGATGATTCAACAGCCCAAAAGGATGACTCCCTTCCTTCCCAGGAAAAGAGTCTGAGAAAGATGGCACTGATCCAAAATTGATAGGGCTGAAGGAAGGTGGAAGTGGGGTTCGTGCAGCGTTGAAGTTCATGATGTCAAACAATGTGTGATGGTGAGAGGAGGAAGAACTTGAAGCGTTCATCGTTAGGTCTTGCAAACTTCCATTGTTGGCTTCCTTTCGCTTTCGTGCGATCAAAACGTGCCAATGGTTTTTCAAGGCATTGTCGGTTCTCCCATCGAAGAGTTTGGCTGTGGTTGCCCATTTTGCTCCATGAACCTCTTGAGCTGCAAGGAGTCTCTCTTCTTCTTCTCTCGTAAAAGGGTTTCTGTTAACACCAGGATCAAGATGATTGCGCCACCTTAATCTGCAACTTTTCCCTGAACAATAATGAAAACCACTTTTCAAAATACTCATGTATTATACTAACACTATGATATTATGCATTAGTTTTCTACCCTTTTTATTATACTATACTGTATCTGCATCACAAGAATTTTATATAATAATATATAAATTCTGTTCATAATGTTCTCTCCAAGTTTATCTGCTGGTACGTGACATAAGAAATATCAAATATGATTAAACTTGTTAAAACTGATATGAATTTTGTGCAATAAATAAATCAGAACATGATTCCAACCAACTTATTATGGTTGATGATGTAAAAAAAATCAGCACTATAAAAAAATGTTCTGAATTATTTTCGTGTTCTGAATATTTATCTTCTGTACTTGTTATTTAGTGTATCATAATAAAATATTTTCCCAATGATTATATTTTATACTATTTTAATTTTAATTCCCACTTAACAGAGCCTATATTAGATTAATGGAAGCAAATACATTTTATCAAATACTATTGATTAATTAATTAAAATATAATCATTTTATTCAACTAATTAAAATATTGAAAACCTTGTAAGAACATGAAAGAAAAGAAGAACATGATCCCAACCATTTGATCAACAAACCAATCTTTACCACTCCTGTATAAATGTTTAGTTGAGATTTATCAGTAAAAAAAAAAAAAAAAAATTTTTTAACTCAAAAAAGCCAAATTATATTCTAAATTTTATTCCACTAGATTTTCGTAACAAATAACATGATGGGGTACTCAATTTGAGTTCTAGATATGCAGCAATGATATAAAAAAAAGGACATAGGAATTGCATATATATTTTCATAAAGTAATCCAAATATATTTTTAAGGGGACATTTAATCATCTTAAATACTACTCTAATTAATTAATTGATAGATTTACCAGTTCGTCCTTGTATATGTTGAGCAATTGCATTCCAGTCCTGAGGACCATGTTGTTGAACAAGTTGGGTTAGCTTTTGATCCTCATCTTCCCTCCAGTGATTAACACGATAATTGGGCATGTTTTCAGCAGCTGAAGGAGCCATGGATTGAATTCTTCAGAATCAGGAACTGCAGAGAGAACCCCTAATAAAGTTCAGAGTGATGAAAAAGGGGCACAAAGATGGAGACGTTTGTTTAGGGTTCTTTTTCACTATTTAATATTTAACTTCTTACCTCATAAAAACAAACAAAATATTCAATTTATCTGTGATTTCCTTTTACTATTTCTGGGAGAACAGAGTTAATCCTCTTGCTTTTCTACGTTTGTTCATAGATAAGAACAAAAATAAAGGAGGGAAAAAGAGAAAGGATATTATTATGTTAAAATAAGATTACTTGTACAACATGTTTAGTTATTATTCAAATTTCCTGTGAAATTACAATTACCATAACAACTGTTCCTCTCATAATACCATTGAGATAATTATGTTTTTTTTTTCAAACTATTATAAAAAATATGTTTATAAACTAAATTATAAATTATTTAGTTTATAACAATTACGTAAAACATCTTTTTCATCAAAGAATATGTGAGTGTTTCCCATATAATAAACAGACGTTATTTCACAAATATTTTTGGTAAAAAAAGATATTTTACATGAGTTTGGTAAAGTACATAAATGAAACATAGGTTTTATAATAGTTTAGAAAAAAGAAAACATATTTTACCTTTGAAAGAATAATATAATATTTTGTTGGAAGTTATTGAGAAATTAAAACCTAACATATAAAACACTTTTAATTTCTTGTCATGTTCTCATAAGTTAAACTAGAACGAAAAAAATGTGTCTAGAAACCGACAATTAATTTGATTACTTAATTTAAAATAATATTCATTAAATTAAATTAAAATAATGATTAAATTGCATACCTATTTAAGACATCCACTAATTAAATACTAGTAGTAAATTTGGTAATGTAAATAGTGTTATACCATTACGTACTGAAAACAATAAATTATGTAGTACTTAGACACTATATGCTCATACATTGAAGATAATATATATATTGTGGAGATTAATTAGTCTCACTTTCCCCGTTAGGAAAAAAATCATTACTAAGCAAAATACAAAATACACTACCTATTTGGATAAACTAGGAATATTTGATTTGAAAATTTTCAAATCTTTCTAACGTATAAAAAAGACATGTTTTTTTTTTCTTTAACAATATCTTACTTTTGAATTTTCGTTATAATTGATGAGCAAACTATCAATTTAGCTCATGAGAATGGTAATACTTTATCAAATTAGTCCTTAAATATTTTAAAATGATAAAATAATACTTCAATTGCATCATGTCCTTGATCAATTTAGTTACAATCATATTGAGAATCTAACTGATCCTTTAAATAAATAAAAGAATGGCATGGTCCTTAAAAGTATAGGCTATGAATTAATTTATATTCATTAAAATATTAATATAAGAAACAAGTTTCATTATATATACATTTATAATCTAAGTCCAATTTGTTTTATTATTACAATTTAAATGACTAATTGATTCATAAATTTATAATTTTAAGAATATTTTGTATTTTTATCTATTTCAAGGATGAATTTAATTTTTTATTATAACCTTAAAGACTAAATGAATTAATGATGTAAATGTTTTGGAGAACATTTTATTAATTTTAAGAACCAATTTAACAAATTAGTGTCAAGTAGTAAATTGGTAGTTTATTTTCAACTATTTAACCTTTTTTTATGATTAATGAATGATCTTTATATATTCAATTAATACATGTAGACGAGTGCGTCTTCATTTATTTTAATCAATAAATATCTTTTACATTAACTATATGGCCTTTATATAGGAAATAAGTTAATTAATTATATACTTGTATAGGAAATTTAAAATTCAGTTTAATTAATAAAAATATGTTATAAATATATCACATAAGCATCAATTGAATAAATAAAACAATTTTTTCTTTTCTAGCTCTGATCAAAGTAAACAAATAAATTTGATGTGAAAGATTATGTGATAGAATAAATAACATGTTGCTGAATTTTATAGTAAGGCTAAGAATTTAATAAATAAGGGTAAATTTAAGATATAAATTTAAATTGTTCTTAACAATATTATTAATAGTAATATTATTACTATTATGATATATATATATATATATATATATATATATATATAATTGGTTGGACTTTTCAATCAATAAATAAAAGAAATGACACTATTGACGCTTTGTGTCCGTTTGTATTGCATGTATATGTGACCGTAAAATCTCGAACATTAATTCGTTAGCAGTTTTATCACTAATTTTTAAATTAATCTTTAATTAAAGCAATTGTTTAATTTGTGTCAATTTGACCGACACCAATAACAGAAATAAATACCTCAATGTTCAAATAATAATATAAATAAATAAATAATTATAATGAATTAAGAAGATGAGTATAAATAAATAAGATGAGTGTAGATGAAGAGGGTAATGAGTATGAATGAAGGAGATAAGGAGAAGAATGCAGATGAACAAGAAAAAGAGGGAAAAAAAAGAGGAAAAAATGTTGATAAAGGAAATGTGTGTGGATGAAGAGATGAGTGTAGAAAGATTTATGAATGTGAATGTAGATCATAAGTGTGATAAGATTTATATAGAAAGTGAGAGAAGAAAATTATGAGCGGAAAAATTTGTTACTTTTAAATATGAGAGCCTTTTGATAAAAAAAATAATTTACAATATATATTCAATATAAAGAAAACATAGAGATAGTATATATTCGATATAAAAAACACAGAGATAATATATATTATAAAGAACACACAATATATCACTTAACGAGTTAGCCAACACTAACTTAAATAAATAAAATATTAAAATTAGATAAGGTTAGTGTTGAATATCTTGATGCTAACCTTATTTATTTTTATTACTTTTTTAATTTTGTATGGTTAGCTTTCACTTACTCAATTCTAATTTAAATAAATATAAATATTAAAAATAAATAAAGTTAATTTTTGTTAAGTTAGTTTTAATCTTATTTATTTTTAATATTTATTTTAGTTTTTTTTATAGTTAACATGTATTTAGCTAATACTGACTTAAATAAATATAAATATTATAAATAAATAAGGTCACTATATGATAACCTAACACTAACCTTACTTATTTAATGTCGTGTCTGTTAATCTTGTAATAACACAAATATTTATTTATTTAAAAAAATTAAAAATAATTTTGCTCTTTTTAGTTTTTCTAAAAAAATCATTAGCATGGTATTAGAGTCGATTAAGCCAACGTTAATAATGTTGTAATTTAATTGACAAAATTATTGGAAAGTAAAATCTATGTTTTCTTGTAGTGTGAGTAGTATTTGAAATTGTAAAAACTTAATAGTTTTCAATAATTGCATAATATAGAAAAGTAAGACAGGATCTTAAAATTATAGGATACCTCTCTCTACGAGAGATTATCCCTTTATGCTTTAGAGATTTAATGGAATGAATGACATTTATCCTTTATCTATATGAAAAGTTGTTCTTGAGTGCTTTCGGATTCAATGAAATAGATGACCTAAGTAAAATTACATGATTCACATACACTACTAAAGGGATATGTGTACCTTTCTTCGTACTTTTACACATGTTTTATCTTTTGTATTTTTATAAAGTCTGCTCTTTACATTTTTTTATAAATATAATAACTTTCTAATAGTATAAATATTTTTCGCGTTGATAAGATAAAGTTAAAAGTGATATTTGGAGTAATAAGATGATACTTTTACATATATATTGGCTTAGAAGTGATACTTAATTTCAAGAAAAAATGATAAGATAGTTATGAGTATAATTTTATATACTTATTTTAAGGTAGAAGTTATAAATGATATTTGGAATATTTATAATATTAATGGAATTCTTTTCATTTTATAAATGAAATTAAATCTAACATTGTTGTGGAGTGAACAAATATAAATCAATATGTTTCTTGTTGCTAAATAAATAGAAAAGTAGTTTTTTACTCATTTTCCATCTTTCAAACAGTTTATGAAAGCCTGTCAAACTATTTGGAAAATTGTCATACAATCCCCAACGAGAATATGATAGTGAAAACAACTTTCAAAATAATTTTTAAGCTTTTATTCAACATTTTGTTTTTTTTTTTCTAAAACTAACCTTTCTTTTCATAGTTTAATTCTTAATTTGGTATATTTTATTAAATACAGTAAATTTAGTTAACAAAATTAAATGTTTCATTTAAATATACAAAATTTGGTATATTTAAAAAGATTTGGCAAATTAAATATATTATTACATTTAATAAATATTTTACTAATTTAATAAATATTTACTAAAATATTATATCAACTTTAATGCAATAAAATGTTTAATGAACCTAGCACATTTAGTTTATTAGTTTACTATAATAAATTCTGTATATTAAGTGTTTTATTAAATACTAATAGAGTTTGTATGCGTATTCCTATTTTATATATAGAAGAATATAATTTTAAAAAATCAAATATAAATGATTTTATAAAAAAAAAATTAGGAATTATACAATTATTTTAAATTATAATTTGTATAATTATTTTTGGTTGAGAAGATATATGGTTATGTATTTAAATACAAAAAAAATATTTTAATTTAATAAACACTAAATATTATCTAGTTAAAAATAGATAGAATTATAAAATAATATATATATATATATATATATATATATATATATATATATATATATATATATATATAACACCCCATTTAAATATTAACATAATCAAATGGAATATTACACAGATAACATAAAGGGCCAATTTGTGGTATCAAGTCACTCCTTACAAATATCTTAGGTACTTAAAAATGAAATACTAGGACACACGACGATGTTAATAACTAGACAAAGAAAATAGTTCGATAGTGTTTAAAATAAATACTTAGAGAGCAGATAATACATGGACCATAGCCCTAAAGTAAACTCTGAAAAGCGAGATCTGTCCCAACACATACTAAGCAGCGGAACCTCCATCACCCTGATGACCACGGGGAGTTCTCGCATCTGCTCACATCAATAAATTGATAATCATCGTAAAAAGAGAAAACCACACACATAACAATCAAACAAACAAACAAAGGGTAAGTTAGAGCAAAAAATGGTTTAAGATACAATTACATATAATTTCATAGTCCAAGATGCTCATGTCAACCAATCATGTTATGACTTGCACACAAAACACTATGACTCAGAAACGACTCATCCGGATATATATAATTAGTCGGATTCAGCAGATGCTTACACTTGTGGTGGATTACCCTGCTCTACCGAGCTGTTCTCCCCCTGAGCTAAGTGTTACAATGTCTCAACCCCACACACAAGGTTAGCCCTTAATGGGTTTCAAGCCTCCTGCTACTTTCACCAGAAGAGTCAATCCGCTCTATGTGAGACTAACTGACTCCTTAGAGTGTCAGGATGCAACCTTACACTGAATCCTTACTAAATTATATAGATGGGGCACCACCATAAACTCCCACTAACAGGGATCATGAAATTACGTCCTGACCAACTGAGGCACCACCATGAGGTCTCACCTAGAGGCTCATGGAATTACATCCTAACCAATGAGGCACCACCACGAAACTATCGTGGAATTACGTCCTAACCCAACCAAAACCATGATTCCAACCATCAATGTAACATTATTGCTCATACCAAATTCATGACCACATATATAACCAACCATTCATGTATATT
>Ga0214544_1000774_pt1 | contig 61844 bp, 33 predicted proteins | sample CNSS3metaG_FD_160074 | JGI IMG/M metagenome (GOLD analysis project Ga0214544, IMG submission 160074) | Root nodule microbial communities from cowpea collected in UCLA plant growth center, Los Angeles, California, USA - CNSS3 | ecosystem: Host-associated > Plants > Roots > Nodule | place: USA... | reverse complement strand
TAAATTTTTTCATATTTTTAAATTTATTTACTTTTTTATTTTTCATATTTACTTTTTTTTTTATTAATAACCCCTAATTTTGTTATAAAATTTTTCATATTTTTAAATTTATTTACATTTTTTTTTCTTCAATTCAATTTTAGTTAAAGTGTTATAGACTTTGATTAAGATTGAAATATTATTGCTTTGATTGAGATTTATGTGTTATAATCTCTATATTTTTTTTATAAATATTATTTTAGACTATTATTTGTGTTTTTTATTTAATTGGCTTCATCGATTATTTTATTGTTGATCTTATATCATATTTATTATCAATTAATACTATTTAAGACTATAATAATAGTGTTTTGTCTGCTAATGTTAAATAGTACTTTTTCAATTTTATATTAATTGAAATTGTTTTTACTTGATGTTAATATGAATGTTAGTTTTTTTCTTCTCGAATAACAATGAAATAACTATTTTTTTTAGTTAGTATCAATTTTTTTTATCAACGTAAATAACAATTTTTAATTTATATTATTCATTTTTTTTTATATTATAGACCATTGTAATGTTAGTTAAAAAACATCGACAAATTTCACGAAAGAACTGTTATTCTTAATTTAAATGTTTAAATTTTGAATAATTTTTAGATAATTGTAAAAAGTAAAATACTATTATTATTAAGCATAATATGAAGCTACAATCATATAACATACATTTTGTTTAATATTTACTTTTCTAACATTACATCAAATCATTTTCTAAATATAATATATTATCATGTTATTGTATGATTTAAAAATCATACAAATATGAAAAAAAAATTATTAGTTTTTCTAAATATTCACACAATTTATCCAATAAATTAAAGAAAGCATAATTTTTACGTAGAAAGAAATTATTTGATTTGAAATTGATTATATAAATATATTCAATTTAAAATTTAAATTTCGTAACATAGTTTCCACTTCTACGAAATACATAGTTAATATTTTGAAATTTAATTCATACTCATTCTTATTCCAGTTAAATTAAATCTATTATCCATTTAATTTTATTTTTCTATCATTAGTCAAATCTACTTTAAATGCTATATTCATTTTTTCTCACAGTCAACCCATATTATTTCCACACACACTCTTCTCTCTCTTTCTTTCTTTTTTTTATTTCCTTTGTCATTATCTTGAATTCTACGGTTAAACGTCGTAGTTAATATTTAATATGAAAATTCATTTATTCCTGCTAAAGAAAGTAAAAAAGAAAAAATAGTAAGAAGCCCCACTGAGAAAAGAACAAATAAAAGGGATAGGAGGGGCCTACACGGCATAGAGAGATGATGAAGTCCCACATTTCAACGGCTGAGATATAACGAAGAGTGTGGTCCCACAGTCTTCCCATCTCTATAAATTATTCCCACTCCGACATACCTCCTTCTCATCACTCTCATCATCCCATTCCTTCAAATCATGCGCACTTGGAAACTTCTCCTTCTCTGGTTCGCTCTCATGTTTGCGGCCATGGGAGTCAAAGTGTCTCTTCCCATCGCCGCCACCCACCTCCCTCTCCTCTGGAACTTCCTCCTCCTCTGCTTCAAGCCTCCTTACCTCTTCATCCTTCTCAACACCATCATCATCTCCATCCTCGCTTCCTCCAGGTTCCACCACTCCAAACCTCAACCCGATCCAATTCCTCCCACACCTCTTCAACCCAAATCCCTATCGGTTAACGCTTCACCCGTGCTCCAAGAACAAGAAGTGCAAAAGGAAGTAATCCACCAAGAAATCACAGTCAAGAGAACAGACTCAACGGAGGAGATTCCACCGTCCACGGAGAAGCCTCTCGTGTCTGCTCGCTTCACTCACCGGAAATTCCTTAAATCCCCTTCCGAAGGTATACATACTCACCTATTAATTATTATTCAGTTTAATAATGATTATATAATGTTAGTGAAAAACTGTATTCTTATAATGTCATTACTGTTTCCCTACGTTAAAAAAATGTATAGCAGTTAAGTTTGAATACGCGGAAGTTATTGTCGTTTTGCAAGTTGCATGTAGCGGCTTTCAAATAAGGTTGACTGAACTAAATAATGTGCAGGTGGGAGAGCGTTGAAGGTGGTGGCTAAGGCCAAACGCCACGAAACGTTGGAGAGCACGTGGAAGGCCATAACGGAAGGTCGATCCGTGCCATTGAGCAGACACATGAAGAAGTGTGACACGTGGCAGAGCCGCGGCAACCTCGCTCCGCCTCTTGAAAACAAGTCCGACGAGACCTTCCCCGACGTTTCCACCGCCGGGAGGCTGCGGAAAGAGCCGTCGCTGAGTCAAGAGGAGCTGAATCGGCGCGTGGAAGCGTTCATACGGAAGTTCAACGAGGAGATGAGGTTGCAGAGACAACAATCCTTAGAACAGTACATGCAGATGGTTAACCGCGGTGCCGCTTAATCTCCATGAATTAATATTTTGTTAGTTTCATTTTACAGAAAAAAAGGAAGAAAAAACAGTGTAAATAGTTGAATAGGAGTATAGACAGTGATAGTTTTGCAGTTGGACTATTGTTTTCTTTATTTTATTTTATTGGCATATAAGTTTAGGGTTGGGTTAGGATGATGATCATTGTTATTTTTTGTGGCTATGTATGATCCATATCCCAAATATGTGGTTCAAGTTAAACATGAATTAGATAGGATAGAAATACAGAAGAAACAAATGGGGAACTTAATTAGGATTAGATATGTTCCTCTTTGTAAATCTTTTGGGGGTCAATATTTTTTAAACCTCTTTCTCTCTGGTCAATACAATTGTTCTTATTTGTGTAATCTTGTTTGTTTAGAAGCACTTCAAACAAAGAAAAAAATAAATTAAATTTTCATATTTAAAATTAGCTTATCCAAAAGTTAAAATAAGAATTTAGATGGTTATACATATCCTTACAATTAGTTTACTTTAAGTAAACTCCTTTGAGCAATTAATTTATCAATGTAAACAGTTCTTAACCTTTGTGTTTTAATAGTTTTATGCATATTATCTAATAAATAAATAATAAAACCTATGCAACATTTCATATATAATTTTTTTTTTTGCTTTTAAATCAAACAATCTTATTACTTTTATAGACATTTATTTTAAAAATATAAAAAAAATACTTGAAATTTTTTTAATATAAACTCAATTAAAAATATTAGTATTAAAATTAATTATATTCATAAAAATAAAACAACACTCGAACACGAACTAAGACAAATATGTGAAAGCCCATAAAGTTAATATTTGCAAAAGAAGAAAAAAAATAATGTGAAAAGAAGAAGTGAAGTTTGAAACTTTGACTATTAGATCACCGGCTTTCGTCTTGTGAACGTCCACACAGTTTAAACGGACTAAAGTCAACCCAAAAACAGAAAATATTTTAAAAAATAAATATGTACAAATCAAAAATTATATTCCCTTCTAAATAATCAGTGAAGAGCTAACGAGACACGTTACTAAAAAAACAATTAACGAATGAAAGACTCATCAAAAAAATCACAACCAAAACAAAAATGAATATCATGTAAATTTGACCACATATACTGGGAAGGTGTTAAGCAACACCATATCCTTCCAAACATATATTTTCAACATTTTAAATCGGCCTATTTTTATACACATACATTTGTGTTCTTTAAAACTTTTTAGAAAAAAATATTACATATTATTAGTACACACCACCCTAATAATCCCTAATAATGGAGTTCTAAAAAAAATATCTTTCTTCGTTCTATAACTATTATCAGTGTTTTTATTTTAATTTATATGGTTACGATAATTAGAGATTTTATGGTTATAGATATACATGACATTAATCTTATACATAAAATATATTTGATATTATTTTTAATTCAAAATCTTAATATAATAAAATTATGAGTCTTTTATTTTATATAATGTTTAATTTTATTTTGTTTATTTAATGTGAGACTTGAACACTTGGATTATTCTCAACATCATTTGAGTGGACATGTTCAAAGACTATTAGATTATTAAATGTTGTACTAGTTTTTTTTTTGTTTTTTAAAAATTATTTTTTTCTTTTTACTTTTATCTCATTCTTACCCGGTAATTGACATTTGGTGGTATTATTTAAATTTATCACATTCCTAATAAACAATGACATTTTTGAAGACTTATTTAAATTTTTTACATTTAAAAATCTCATTCACAATTTTTTATTTACTAAAGATATAAACTTTTGTGTATTTCATTCAACTTTATAGTGATTTAAAAGTTGAACATTTTCAACTTTAAAAGTTATGGAGGAATTTGTGTGATCCTTTTCATGCTAATTCGTAAAGTAAAAACCGCAGGAATCCTGATTCAAGTAATACTAGTAATTAACACAGGAAACATGCATCTGATTAACTAGGTTTTATTATGTGACATCATTGGCTAAGCTTTATTATTAGGTCATAGTTATCCTAATTTAGGAGTAGTGGATAGTTGCGCCATTAATCTAAAATTCTCCAGAAAATGCGAACATTGCATTCATGGAAAGGAAGTAGTTGTCCGGTGTGTATCATCTTAGTGATGATCTTTCTGTCTTGAGATTTTTTAAAGTATAATGTTTTTCTATAGATTAGAAGACACCAACAAGTTAGTTTGAAGTCCAAATACACTTCTAACATAATGTTTTCAGAATCAATTGTTTCCTGTTTTGGCCATTCATCGTTGCTAAAATTAAACACAAGGATAACAATCAATCAGCTTTATTTTCAAATTCAATGAATCATCTAATTAATGATAATGGATCAAAATTCATCCAAAATAATTTTACCATATATTACATCTATAGATAGGATTTTATCATACGGAGAGACAACACTGATGAGACTTGAATCCAATTACCTAATGTATTATTTCCAATTTTTATCCAAAAATCTTAAAACAATAAATTTATGAGTCTTCATTTTTATACGATGTTTTACTTCCTCATTTCTAAATATGAGACTTAGAGTAATATTCAAATTTTTTTTAATACCCTCTCCTCTTTCTTGCTCTCCCCACCACCTCTCCTCTATTTCTCTCCCATCCCAAGCATCATTAGTTCTTTCATTATTGTAGTTAAAATACTTATTAATTAGATATTTATTCCTTTAGTCATTTAACATAACCCCTTTGCTATATAAATAACTCCTTAATATTTTTAACTAAACTAATATTGTGTTGTTGTATGAAACATGAAAATTGAAGATTGAAGGTAGCATTTTATCCCAGTTTTCCAATTTTAAAAATAACTCTGCTTCCTTAGAATTTTCAAATCAATGTAATCATATACCTTTCCAATAATACAGGAAGATAATCTTCTTAAAAAGATAATTAGTCAGTTATGATGAGATGAGTATCATTAAAATTGTTTATTATAGCAACGCCATCGTTGACGCGGTTGCTGTTGACCATGCACTTCTTTCCCTTGCAGTTATATATTAATTTTAAAAGAATGGGAAGAACATTATTAATTATATATATATTTTAATAACATAACAAATATTTAGTTTGTAAAACATATTATATTCTCTCTTTTTTTGTTGAGTTGAGACTTTTTGTTTTGAATAAAAAAAATTGTTTAAAATGATTAAACAGATAAATTACTAAAAAAATAATAATAGTCATAAAAAATCTTAAGATTTAGGTTTCTGAAATAAATAAAAAAAATGGTTTTATGATGGTTAGTAAATAATATCTTAACTGTTAAAATAAAATAAATGCGGTAACGCATAGAATAAATAATATCTATGACATTCTACAATAAGTTATATTTTCAAAACTATTAAATAAATTAATTTTATTAAAATAGAAAATTATGTAAGTTTGTATTTGTATCATATATATACCTTATATAGGTTAGAAGAAAAAATAAAGACTCGTTAATCCAAGTAAAATATAATTAGCTGGGATATATATATATATATATATATATATATATATATATATATATATATATATATATATATATATATATATATATATAATATTTTTAAAAGAAGTAAAATATTTAGTCTAAAAAATTAATTATATTTTTATTTAATTTACAAAATAGCCACAAAATTACTTTATATCAGGTTTTTGAAAATTACGAAAGAAGTCATATATTTTGGTGTAAAATAATTTAGCTATTTTTTAAAAAACAGAAGATAATATATGCCTTTTGTAGAATAATTGATGCTTAAGAACACTGAAAAGAAGTTGTCTCTTAAATAACACTAATTCTTGTCTTTAATGTAAGACAAACTGTAAAATAAATTTATATCTTGAAACAACATTTGTAGTTTTTATAAATGAAAAAAAATGTTGCTTAGTCCAATTAAATATTACACATAGATATATGTTTTTTATTAATAAATAAATTTTTTTAATATTAATAATTCCGATAAGTTTGATAGTTTTAATGTGATCTATTTTTTAATATTAATATTATTTTATAATTCTTATTTCAATTATCTTTATAGTAGGTATATTAAGTAATTTTCATTGCAATTATTATAGCATGATCAAGGCATATAAAATTTAATAATGTGATAGGACAAACAAGTTTAAAAGGGTAATTATATTAATAAATAGTTAAAAAAATAATTTAGTATGAACTTATGTTATTTAAGTAAGAAATTTATAATTATAAATAATTAGATTGCTTAAAAGTAAACATTGTATCTAAAAGAAAACAATTTAATAAATTGAAAGAATTTTTATTCTTAATTTAAATGTCTAAAATTTGAATAAACTTTAGATGATTATAAATTGAAATACAATTATTGTTATTAAGCATGTAATGTGAAGCTACAATTATTAAGCATACAACATTCATTTCTCTAACACTAAATTAAATTCCCTCTGCATAAAAATTAAATAAAAAAACTATATAATATCATCAGATTGTAGGATTTAAAAATCATACAAATATGAAATAAAATTTTATTAAATTTTCTAAATCTCTCATCACTCTCATCTTATTCCTTCAAAACCTCCAAAACATGCGTACATGGAAACTTCTCCTTCTTTGGTTCGCTCTCATGTTCGCGGCCATGGGAGTGAAAGTGTCTCTTTCCATCGCCGCCACCCACCTCCCTCTCCTCTGGACCTTCCTCCTCCTCTGCTTCAAACCTCCTTACCTTTTCCTCCTTCTCAACACCATCATCATCTCCATTCTTGCATCCTCCAGGTTCCACCACTCCAAACATCAATCCGATCCAACTCCTCCGCCACCGCTTCAAGAACAAGAGGTGGAAAAGGAAGTAATCCACCAAGAAGTCACAGTCAAGAGAACAGACTCAACGGAGATTCCATCGCTGATGGAGAAGACTCCTGTGTCTGCTAGCTTCACCCCCCGGAAGTTCCTTAAATCCACTTCTGAAGGTATAATCTGTGATAATTTATTCTGTCATTACTGTTTCCCTACGTTAAAAAAAATGATTAGCAGTTAAGTTTGAATTCGCGGAAGCTATTGTCGTTTTGCAAGTTGCATGTAGCGGCTTTCAAAGAAGGTTGACTGAACCAGAGAATGTGCAGGTGGGAGAACGTTGAGGGTGGTGGCCAACGCCAAACGCCACGAAACGTTGGAGAGCACGTGGAAGGCCATAACGGAAGGTCGATCCGTGCCATTGAGCAGACACATGAAGAAGTGTGACACGTGGCAGATCCGCGGCAACCTCGCTCCGTCTCTTGAAAACAAGTCCGAGACCTTCACCGACGTTTCCACTGCCGGGAGGCTGCGGAAAGAGCCGTCGCTGAGTCAAGAAGAGTTGAATCGACGCGTGGAAGCGTTCATACGGAAGTTCAACGAGGATATGATGTTGCAGAGACAACAATCCTTAGAACAGTACATACAGATGATTAACCGCGGTGCCGCTTAATCTCAACGAATTAATATGTTATTAGTTACATTTTACAGAAATAGGAAAAAAAAAAAACAGTGTAAATAGTTTAATAATAGTGGTTTTTTTTTTTAATTTCAGAAACCATTTGACGTTAAATTTGTAATTTTATTTGACAAACCGAGTAAGTCATCAAGGTGGTGGAAGATGAAAAGTGAAGTCGTGTGTAACAAGACTACTTCACTTCTCCCCCAATACAAAAACTGTCCTTGTAGAGGATGTTCTTGTTTTTCTTGAAAAAAAAAACAGAAATAAGCTGGACAGAGAATGACTTCATTTATAATATCCTTCTTTATCCTAACGACTTGATTCTATTAGAAAAAAAAAATTAACATTTTATTTCAAATAAATACTCAAATACAATTTTGCCAATAATAATAGATGGACCGTGATAGTTGAAAAAAGGCACATGTAAAATACATAATTATCAATTTTCAATTTATACTATTTTTTATATTTTTTTTAGGTCAATCAATATTATTGCATGTCGTATGTATATCTTGGTAGTTTTTTTTTTTTTAATTTCATCATATTTAAATTTTTACGAAATTTTATCGTTTAATTTTTAGTACTTTTTTCTTTTTATAATACTGAAATAGATAAGTAACGAAAGACATCTTTAACAAAATGGCATAAAAAATGGCTTGAGGATATTTGGTTATGTTATTTATTAGTTTAGGCCAGACAGGATGTAATAAGATTCATGTTCTTGTAATTATGGCATATAATTTTATAGTCAGTTATATGTTATGATAAAATATCAAATAATGGGGTTCTATACATTTTTTTTCCTTCATCGATTCGTACATAAAATCAATAGTTTCCTGTTTTGGCCACCCAAGTAAACTGGTGAATTTTGTAAGCATAGTTTTTCTTTTTTTACTGAGATAAGTAGATGTTAGCACTAGGCTTTCTTTACTTTCGGATTCTTTAGAAGAGTTTCACATTTATGACATGATAAGCATATGCCTGCATTCTTTATAGCGCGTTCATGACTTGCAAAATTCATCGTGAAAATTAGCAGCTGATTTTTCAAACTAATACGACACCCAGCTGGACTATCAATACTTTAGTGCGGGATTAGGTTTCCCTATCGTGGTCATACATGTTTCCGACTTATAACGTGAAGGTGGGAGAGTTTAATGTCTGGTTGGGATAATAGTTTCATCACAAAGATGAGTATAGATAAAATAATGAGTGAGAAATTTTCAAAACTGGAAAACTACGCCAATAACCCAGTTTCTATGTAAAATTATGGCATCATGTAAAATTCGCCTTCTAGTGAATTACTCCCTGAAGCTGCGTGCATTAAATTTCAAGAATGTCAACTCACAAAAACGGAAAACATGTCCAAATAAATTATTTACAGAGTAAGATTGCAAAGCATCATTTTCTCCAATGTAACATAAAAATAATTTTTATGTTTGAAGGTTTCAAGCCAATATACATCATCGAGAGAGAAAGACTAACAAAAAGTTTAGGGATATGGATAGGATCCATATTTAAAGAACATAATAGTACTGTGCAACTTGATTCAACAGACCTGATCAATGACAAACACAAATTTTTCGTTCCAGATTTGAGTCTCATGGATGTTAAATGCTGCCATTTGCAGTAAGAACCCCAGTAACACAATATTTACTCAGTATCAGCCATGGATTTGACAATTACAGTACCAAACTTGATTAATTAAGCTATTGAATTTAAGGGTACAAATCATGGCTGCAAAATTAAATTGTACATTTTTTTTTTCTATTTTTGACAAATTATGTCAGCAACCATGTACCCTGTTTTGTACTACACTGTGATCTGATAACTTGATGCACATTGCAGGAAAATTATCTAATAAATGTGATCTTTGGATAGATTGATAGTACATAGTACAAACCAAAACTAATTTCACACCTATCAAAATTTTATCTGGAAGACCTAGACCGAGTATCTAATTTCGTTTTAGCCTCTTTATTCTCTCAAGAGCACCAAGCCGATTTTCGTTGTCCTTATCTTTAGCCGCATCTACCTCTCCATTCTTTTCATCCTCGTCTCTCTTTCTAATCAAACCACCAAACACAGCAGAAGGAACATCTTTTTGTGCAATTTCAATCTTATCATCATCATCAGAATCACTTTCTTCTGGTAACTCGATATCCTCGTGATTTGCATTAGTTTTTATCCCTCCATCAGACTGAGATTCCACTCCAGCACTCACAAACCCAACTTTCCTATCTTTTGTCACTGTATTGTCAGCTGCTGGTGCTAATTGCCTTTCTAAAGCAGCCATTTCGTCCTCAGGGATCCCAGCCTGTTTTAACTTGTCTTTTGCTTCATCAAGATTCACAGTTTGATCCTTCTGCATTAGATATTCGGGCAGTATAAAATGTGTCTGAAAAAACAATAGAAGCAAGATTAGAAAATATGCCAGATATCAAGGTTACAGTCTCACAAAAGAAAATATTAAAAGTCAAAGTAACCTGGCTGTAGCTTGCAGAGACACTTCGCTTAATACGAAGCATTTCTCTGAAAGTATCTTCATTCCCATGCTGAACCTCAAACTCGTGCCACTTATTCCAAAACTCAGGATCAGATCGTGGATCTGCAAACTGAGACGCAAATACATATATTCCACGGGCCCGGTCAATTTCTCCCAAGCTTTTTTCAAGCTCAGCATACTTCAAACACATGGTTTTGACATCCTTGTCTGGAAGACCAGATTCAATTGCCTGCTCATAGATCTCTCTTGTTTTGGGCACACCAAATATCTCAGCTGCACGAGAAATGTATATCTCATACATGCTTAACTTCTCATTGTTAGGAACAGCCTTAGTTGCTTGATCATAAACCTTCATAGCTCGCTTCGCTAGACCATAGTCCTCCTCCAGCTTGGCATATTGCAGGTAAAGTGGCTTCACTTGATCAGCAGGGGCCTGCTTGGCAAGCATGATCCAGAAGAAGGATTACGTTAGAATTGTAATGCATTAAAAGAATTCATAAAGTAATATTCAACACAGGAATATAGTATATCCATAATGATGCGTTTTGACCACAAAAAGGTCCAATAAATTATCTATCTACATCCATCGAAAATCCAATTCAATTGATCGTTGCTAAATTAGAAAGTCTTTGATCAGATTGAATGAATTGTAAAATTAAACGGAAGGATAACACAATCCATCTACTTTTATTATCAGATCCGATGCATCATCTAATTAATGAAAATGGATCAAAATTATTTCAAAATAATTTTATCATATTTAATTTTTTTAATACTCTCTCCGCCATCTCTCCTCTATCTCTCCCATCCCGAGAATGTTAGCATCATTACCCTTTCTGGCCAGGCCTTCTTGCAATCAAGATTCAGTTCCAAAATGACATAACAAATTGTTTTTCTTAATCATGCTACTATATGCATCACGTAACATGTGATTGGAATCCTTATTGCACAAAAAGCATACCATTTAAAAAACAAATACAAAATAAAAACTAAATAAGTTCACTAAAAACCATAGAAAAGTTGTTACAAACACGCTTCATGGATGGAATTGATTGGAATTTTTAAATGGAGTTTTAATTGATAAAAATGGATTATTTTATCTAATCAACTAATCAGACTAAGAATTTATCCAATCCATCCTTTTTGACACCCTTAAATCTTTGCTAAAGTATCATCAAGTAAAACTTGTGAAGAAATTGTACTTAAAGAAATTGTGCATACCGATTCAACTGCATTTTCAAATAATTCTCTCGCTCGTTCCAATTTATTCTTTCCATATCTCTTCACAAATTTAGAGAGATAAGTAACCCATATGTCTTTAACATGAGGGTACTTAAATATCTTTACTCCTCTTTCATAAACTTTAAAAGCATCTTCAAAGTACTTATGTTCCTGCATAAATCAATGAAAAAAGTTATCAATAAGCCAAAATCAACTCAGAAAAATCCATAAGATTTCTGCACAAAAACAGTACAACCTACCTCCAGAAAGTATGCATAATTGATGATTATTTGTGGTGTGGCTATTCGTAAATCCAAAATTCGCTCATAAACCGCACGTGTAGATTCCAAAGAACCTAGGCTTTCCTCCAAATCAACATAAAACGTCCATAATCTCAAGGATTTATGTAGCTTCATCTGGACTGGTTCATTCCCATCCGCAGCCACTAGAAGTAAGGCATAAGGCAATTGAAAAGTTAGTCCACTCTCCATAACAACATTTCTTGGGTGGGGACAATATGGATTGTAACAAATTCGATCCATATACAAACAAAAACCACTTAAAGGGGTTTGAATTTAAAATCCAATCCGTTTTATTTAAAACCAGTTAGAATTTTTTTATAAATCAGTTTTACAAGCTATTTTAAACCATAACTCAGTTATGAACAAATTTTTGGCTGAACATGCTTATGTAGGATATTCTTAAAGCAATTACATATAAATAGCGACAGCTGAAAAAAGACCAAAGATGTTTTCATACAATTTTTTTTTTCATATAATAACGGAATGCAACTGCACAACTAGACCATCAGCATTCTGACTCAAAGGATGTGATAACTAATAATTTAATAAGCAAAACAAGGCCATATAGAATGAGACTGCAATAACATGGTCGCACTACAAATACCAACTAAATTCCCATCCAGCATCTTTATAAGCTAGCTAGAGCAACATGCTGTGCCGATAAGCCAATAATGACCCTCATTAATATGTCAGATACCATGGCACTAGAAAAGGCCAGGCATATATGAATACACAATAAAAGGACGGACTAACAATAATGAAGGTGTAAAAAAATAGAGACCCGGTGGGTAGCTTTTCCCCCTTACTAAAATAGGCAATTACTATAAATATTATTAGAAGAAAAAAGACCAAAGCTAGTGTCATACATATATTTTTTATCATACAAGAAAATGTAACTGCACTACCAGATCATTGGCCTTCTAACTCACAGGATCTGATATGAAACCAGTTATTGAAGTAGCTCATCCAAAATGTAAACCTCCGGAAACTGGTTTCCTTAACTTTATAAAGTCCAACCAAGAATTTCACAACCATACAGGGTCATTTAGAATGAGACCATGATAGTAAACTCTATAAAATGATGTGGCCAACTACAATTATTAAATCCTACCCTCGACTAAATTCTCAATTCTACACTTGTCAAAGCTAGCTAGAGAAACGAGTTGTGCTGATAAGCAAATAGCAACCCTCATTATTCTATAACACAAACTAATAAGAAGTAGGTTACCATGATATTTTAAAGGTCAATCACATTTGAACACACAATAATAGGACTAAAAAATAGCAGCACACTAAATAGCTTTGCCCCCTTTACTTATCTATCCAAGTAACCAAAGCAATTAAATCCTGCATACACCAAACAAGCTCATTGACACTAACAACATGCCGACAGGATCAAAATAACAAGCCAAAAGGAACACAACGACAATCCCTTCAAAGCCTTGCATATAGCACATAATAACCATTCATACAATACAACACACTTCATTAACACAAGATATTTATCTTTTGAACATTGTCATTGAATAACAGAAAACAGCATCAAATGCAAATGTAATTATCTTATATTCTTGTTACATGATCTAAACGTATGATTACTAGTAGGACTAGGACACACAAAAACTACAGATCCAGATGCAAGCCAACTCTTTATGTTCCAGAGATATCAGGTTTACAAAAGTCAGTAGAAGTAGGTCTTGAGAAATCCTTTTTCTCCCAATAAATCATTTCTTAGGAGCCACAACAAGCAAACGCAACTCTCTTGGTTAAACCAAGACGCAGAATAACAAATGCAGAAAAAATCTCAAAGTTAGCTGAAGAAATATTGATGAAATTGAAGTCACAGCTGGTGCTTTACAAGGCATTTTGGTGACTATGGCTGTGAATAATATCATGCAAATCTTGTTTTTTGATGAATAACCTCATAGTATTATTTTCATGAAGTAGATCCTTAAATTGAAATTCAAGACTGAATGGAGACTAGAAACAGAACAGCATTTACAAACCATATAGATTTCAATTGAACACGAAAACTCATCCGCTAAAGTTGATTTGAAAAGGTCAGGACTGGCCAGATTAAACTTACAAGCTTGGGTCGATTTTTCCGACACATAAGATAATGTGAACAAGGATAACTGAGGGTACCTTTTCGCTTCACCTCAACTGACGGCTCAGCTGTAGCCCGCCTCATCAGCTCAAGTGCTCCTTTGAAATTTTTATGCTTTAACTCCATTTCAGCCCACTCACACCAGACACTAGCCAGGTTATCCACAGTTTTGTAGTTTACCTGCACTGCCTTGTCAAATATGACACGGGCATTGGCAAGATCTTTGTGCTGTTCATACAATTTAGCAAACGCAACCCACAAAGTGTGAGGCTTTCCCACTGCCTTCATGGGATCAATCGTCCTCACCGCTTCAGTGTAAGTCAGTATCTGCTTGGTAGGATTCCTTTCAAAGAGCTTCACCCTCCTGTGCCACTGTTCTACATTATGAGGATTTTGACGCAAAAGCACACTGTTAGCCAATTCCGGCCTCCTCTCCATAAGGTAATCAAACCGAGCCAACCTCAAGTCTATGTCATTCTTGTCATTCAACCAAAACCCATGCAAAATCTTCCTCTCAAAATCCTCATCCACCAATCTTCCTTTAATACGAATATCCTCTTCTTCCACTTCCTCAAGGCCATTTTCCTCACCCTCATCATCTTCTTCATCACTCAGCCCCATCTCCTCCATCTTGTAAGCAAGCATGCTTTCTTCAAACTGCGAGTAAGAATCAAATATAACACTAAAATCCCTGACCGTGATAACAGTAGACATACCCTCCTCAAACACATCCCTAGCCTTCTCATGCAAACCCCTCCTAATGTAATACTCAGCAAGCGAAGTCCAAAGCCTTCCCACCTCATCAGTGAACTTCCTAATCCCACCCCTAATGATAGCGTCCACATTCAACCCAGAAACCTCATTGGCATGGCGTGTGAGCAAATCACATAACTCCAACCAAAGCCGGTGCTTGGTCTTACCCTTAATGGAGTAAAACTGGTCATCATTGAGGACGGAAGCCAGCCTCTCAGAAGCCTCTTGCCAGAGACTCGAATTAAGCAAAAACTCAATAAAATCCTCAATGTGAGAGGGGTCATACTTCAAATACCTGCGATAAACCCGAAGAGAAGTCTCAATTGGAATACCCTTCTGGCTCACGAACACAAGATAAGGTTCCCAGATACGGTCGTGCTGGGTGACGGGGAGGGCGCAAAGAGCCCTGTCGAAGGTCCTGCGAGTTCGAGTAACCAATTTCTGATTGGTTAGGGTTTGCAGATACATAATCCAAATCCGCGGCATCTTGTGCATGGTGACTAATGCACGCTCGAAAGTATTATTGAGCGTATCGTATTGAGAGTGAGTGACAGGGAGGTTGCGAACGAGGTCGAGGCGCTCGCGGAGGTACGCGTGCCACAGCTTGTAGCTTCCGGGAAGCGCCTTCAGTGCCCGCTCGTAAATCACGAAGCGCTTCTTGAACGGAGCTTCCGAACGTGCAATTAGGTAACGCCACCATAACTTAAGACTGAAAGGATTTCGAAGCAGCTCCTCTTCGTACAAAAGGTCGTCTTCTGAGGGATACAAATCTTGCGGAATCGCCATTTACACTCTCTATAAAACCCTAACTAACTATAATGGTATGAGTGTTAGTGGGAGTAGAAGACTCCACGCTATGCCCTATTTGGACTTCAATGAACTTTTACCAAGCTTGCAATTCGCTGCAGCTAGCACCAGAGAGGCTTTCGGATCTCTGTCTTCAACTTCAACGTGATTTTCCCGTTCGAAAATGTTTCAATTTTCACCGGTTACTATATGTGGGCCGGGTTTCAACTGACATGAACACAGGTCCAATGCATAAAAAGCCCAATCTTGGCAATGTATTTAAGCTTTCCCTTTTTTTGGTTTTTTTTTTATTTTTTTTTTTTTTCTTTTTTTTTTTTTTTTTATTTCGGACATGTCTCTTTAATCTTTAATCTAAGAGTCCCCCTGACAGCATATTTTCAGTTTTTTTGTGTTATCTTTTGTTACTGAGAATTCAAATTCGATTCATACACTTTTTCTTTGTATTCTCATGAATCTGACCAAGTTTAAATTTTTGATGGATAAAAAACATTCTAAATTTTCTAATTTTGAAATTTATTGTATATAATGGAATTCAAAATCTAGAATATGTTATGTATTAAATAGTTTAAAATATATTTTTGAATTTAAAAGTATATTTTAAATTACATAATTCAATAATATATTCTTAATTAAAAATCTGCAATTTGATTATTATTACTCAATTACACGATCCAGAATATATTTTCAAATTTAAAAAATATATTTTAAGTTATACAATTTAAAACATAATTATAAGTTTCACGAGTTAAAAAATACTATTTATTTAACTAATATTTTATTATTAAGTGAGAAAAAAAATTACTTTTCATCTTCAAAAATGAAAAAATATATATGAGTGATAAGAATGGAATTAGTGGTGTTTAATTTTCGGACAAAAGAAAACATGTGAAATATAAAAATAAAAATACGTGAGAAACAAAAAATATAATGAAAGAAAGATAACAAATATATCAATCAATTTATTTATTTATATTATATTTAATTTTATGTTTTATTAGTCGTTATCACTAAATATTATATTTTATAAAAATAATAAAAATTTTCCTAATTTAATTTTCAGTAATATAAAATATATTACTAATTTTAATTTTTTTAAAAACTTTAGTGGAGCCATAACTTGTTTCATCAAGACTAAGATCCGACACTGATTCAGAAATGAAAAATGAAAAAAAAAAGTAGATAAAAAGTAAATAAATGAATGAAATTGATATTGCTATTCGCGAGAAATAAAAAGAATAAGTAGATGAAAAAGATAAAAGAAAAATAAGTTATTTGAACAGTGTACTGGAAACAAATATTGAACAAGAATTGAATTGAGTACATTTATAATAGTTTATCAAAAGACTAATCCCTACTGAAAGTTAAGGTGCATTTAAAATTGTTTGTCTGTGTCCTATCCAAATGAATTCCAAAATTTTCTTGTGACATCCATTGCTAGCCAAACCTAAATTCACTGGGTTGGGCTCTAATATATGTTAATTTTAACTATCAAAGTGAAATATAATGATGACAAAGGGTGAATTTTGTATAATCTATTTTAAAATATTTTAATAGAATAATTAGAATTTAGTTTTCTTATGTGTTTCTATAATTGTTTATTTCAAAAATAAGCATTTTTAATTAGTAATTTTTATTTATTTCTTAAATAAGTGATTATTTATAAAATTATTTTGTATATAGATATTTATTTTAAATTTAATCACACTGAATTAAATGATATGATTAAATGTAATGTGAGTTTTTTTTTTTACTTAGATGATGATAGAAAATTATAAATATTTTAGTTGTAAATAACATGAACTGAAATATGCTCAAATTATGTAAGTGAGGAGAGCAAATGAAAATTTAAAATTTCTTCATATTCAACAATTACATCTTATAGAATCAACTTCCACCAATATCAAATTAAAATTTTTTGTTAATTTTAATTTATTCCGTATATTATATGTAAAATAAAATTATATTTTTAAAGTTTTTTTATTATCTAATGTAAAATTTTATGAAACTTTAGTAATTTTTCATCAAGTTCCACCTAGTAATTACACGTTTTTTATCAACTGATATATTACATAACAGAATCAAATGTTAAGTATGATATGGTTTTTTTTTTTTATAAATACAAATGTAATGAACTTTTTTTTAATTTGTCATTATCTAAAATAGTAGTTTATAATTATAATTTTTAAATAACTATGTATGAAGTAGACAAATGAAGAAGAACAAATATACGAGAATAACAAAGAGAAACAGAAAATGGTGGAAGTTGAAAGATGAGAAAGGATATTTATTTGAAACCATTCATGTTATTCAAAATAAAGTAAAAAAACGCATTTTCTTAACCCTTCAATTTGGTCCCTTGTGAAAGATGTGTTAAAGGATGAGATAGATCTTATCTTCATTCATTCAAGTATAAATTGTTTGATATATTTTCATGATTTGCGTTTGTTCACATGTGTATTATTGATTAATTTCACTCATATCATTCTTGTGTGAATTATCATCAAAATGAAACTCGAGATGAGAAAGGGGAAATTGAATGAATTGTCACCAACTAAAGACTTTGAGGAGAAAATCTTGTTTCTACATGAGACCAAGGTATTAAAAGTGCTATAATAATTCAAGGGTTTGAGAAAGAAGAGACAAAATTAGAATCATTTAAAAAATGAATGAACCTCCTATTACATTGTTGTGATTATCCTGCTATTACAACTCTATGGGAATCTAAAATAGTCAGAATAACTTGATTTTGTGATTTTGTTGTCATCACATATGCAAAATCCAATGTTTGGTTGGTAAAACTGTGATGATAGTGTTCAATATAACAAGTGAGGCAAAAGTGATGTCAAGAGAGGAAACAAGAGCACAATGAGGAGAACAATGCCAAGAAGAATGGCATAACAAGTCCACTCTCTAGAGCTCTTTTGATACTCTCTAGCTTCATGAAGTTGCTCTGTTCCTCTTCTGACAAAAGAACTTGCATGTGCCACATTACTCTCGATGTTATTTAGTTGCTGACCTTGAGACTCTACAAGAGCTGCCATGTCTAAAAACACCTGATGCAACTCCATCAAGTTCTTCTCTATCTCCTTCACAGAATCATGTCTCTCTTGAATCTCCGATATAGTGTCCATTATCTGACCCCTACCCTGTTCTTGAATCGCCCTTTGAAGAAAACTCTCACTTTCGCCGCTTGATATCAAGTTCTCAATTGTATCTTCATCGGCCTTTTCTCCTGTTATGGTGAAGTACCTTCGTTCTACAGTTTCCTTGTACTCGTTTTGCATTCTTGCTCTCAACCCTTGAAAATCGTCCATCATGTCCTTCAATTTCTTCCCTAAGCCACTAACCACTGAGGTTCTGGTTCGATCTGTTGAGGAACCAGGACCACATCCTGGGAGGTTTCTATTGGCTGCATTTGAACGTTCCAAAGCTTCAAGCTTGCCCTTTATGAGTTTAACGCGTTTGAGAACCTGTTGAACATCTTGATCCATTTTGGCTCGAAGATCTTTCATGGTTTTAGCGTTATGGACGATCTTGCTCTCTTCATTCGACTCTTGCAATTTTCTATACAACTGCTCAACTGATCTCATGTCTTCCTTCACATTCTCCACCTCGTCAAAGAACTTATCCAGGTTCACATTTTCCTTTCCAGCCTCCACGTCATTCATTTGAGACTGATTATTCATTTCACTGTATTGTCTAAAGGAGCTTGAAAATAGGTCATTCATCTTGAACAACAACAATGGCTACCAACACTTGTTTTTTCTATTTATTTTTTCTTTTCTGTTACTTGATTTCTTGTGTTATTAGAAAATCAAGTAACAGAAAGATCAAAAGGGCACAAGTGATTTGATCAAACACAATAATTTGTGTTTGTTCCCTTTTGAATTGATTGTGTCCCTCTGAATATCCTCCTATAGATTATGATCAGTTTTACAAACAGGGAGGAAATACAAAAGTGACAAAGGGTAAAGAGAACCGATTGTCCCCAACAAAAATGTTTGGGACAAAGGTTCTTTTTTTTCTACTCGAGATGAAAGTATTAGAGGTGCATGGTTAATATGAAACCAGGACCAACCAAATTAACTTCATGCTAATAATAGAAAGGAAGTTTACAAGTTCAATTTACCAAAGTTAATTACTTGTATATTAACAAGTGGCAATGCGGTTTTTTCTGATAATATTTTATTTTCTCCTTTCAACTCACCCATTTTGGTATTTTGTTTTGTGGAGTATTCTTTTGTTGAAATTTATTTTTTTCTCCGAACTTGAATACATGTTCTCATTAAAAAAATAAAAGTAAACAATATATAAGATGTAGAAAACTATCTCTGTCAAAGGGGAAGCGGCATCAATATTTTCCTTTTACAAAAAATGTCACTTTAGTCTACGTAAAAAACTGAGAAAACCACGAATGGTTATATATTTAAATTGTTGTCTAAGCATATTCAACTTCTTCCTCAATGACATCGCAAAGCGAATGTAAAACACCGTAAAGGCTTAAACCAATATCAAATACAAAATAATTGTATGTTGATCATCTACTATTAAAAAAATAATTATAGATCGATGTTAACTTTATAGTTAAGAACTACAATGTTAAATTTAATCATATTCAGACAATGTTAACTTTATAGTTAAGGACTACAACCTAAATTGCTATCACGTTTTAACTAGTGTAAATACATTTTAATTAAAATATGAAATCTAAAGCAAAGTCGTAGGTTAAGAAAAAAAAAATAGATAAAAAACTCCAGCGATTTGAAAAGGGTACAGGACAAAAACAGTGGACGAGTGCAATTTCCTTAAAAAAGAAAACATTCTGAGCTATCTTTAGTTGAATACACAGCAAAGTGGTTGCTTGCTGAAAACTAGGAAATATTGTGCTCCCAAATTCGGATCAAGAGAAACAGCGCAGATACTAGAAAGCATAAACATATTACAGGCTAAGAATAAATTGGGAGAATAAATTGGGAGAACAAATTAGGCATAGTTACATTTCCAACGTTGTTGAAATCAGGTGGCACGGTGAGCTCTCGAAAGAAACTAAACAGCTTCAACCTACTACCCCAATTCAGCTGCATTTCATAGTTTTCCATTTCCTACACAAACCACTAAGATGCCCACTTATATTACCAGAATATATTGGTTTCTCACCATTTTTTCCTACCCCTCTTTATGTACAAACATGAAAAAGCAAGAAGCCGAAGTGGATAAAATGTACAGCAAAATCTTTCCCCACTTCAATATAGCTTTGCAAGAACTTATCAATATGGCCAGAGCCAATATGATTTTCACACATTCATAGACAAAGATTGGGCATGTTCCTTATCAGTACTATGACTACTACTGCCATGGGTAACACCATTGCTAAGTTTATCTTCCCTCATTGCATCTCCTACCAGCTGTGACTGACTGCCACCAGAATCTCCAGTACCAGAGTTCACAGTCTGCTGCTTCAGATACCTCTCAGTAGCATCATGGAGCAACTTCATCATGCCACCAGAATCTGAACCAGGGGACAATTCTTCTTCTCGCTCTGGCTGGATGTTGAGGTCAATTTGGCCTTTGAACGGTGAAGCAGATGATTTTATTCTGTTAGGATCATCATCAGAACCATCATTACCCTCTTTGTTCTGGTTCGGGCTACTATCGCCTGTGTTACTACAGGGTAATGAATCTTCGTCAAGCAAAATTTCAGACGAAGGTAGTGGTTGAGAATGTTGTTGCTGTTGCTTTTTACGAGTTGTCTCTGCTTCTTTTTCTGATTGTTTCTTCTCACGTCGTAACATAAGGGTACGGAAACGTCGCTTCACTGTTAAGCATACATTACACGTACATGTCTGCTTATGCTTGGGGCCCTTTCCACTGGGAGGTTGAATGCAAACAATGCAAGAACAGCCAGGTCTATGGCGTGGGTGCTTAGTTGTGGCCTGGGCTGATGCTGGGAGTGCTTCACCCTCTCCCAGGATAGCTAAATTTGCGAGGGTGTCAAGTCCCTCCAAAGCTTCAGCATTATCAGGATCCTGTTTGGCGGCCTTCATTTTCTTGGGAACAGCTGCCAAACAAATGCATTTCAGCAACATAGTTTTCATACCCCAAAATTACAGTTCCTTCTATAAAAGATTATATCATACGTGACAAGGATCTGAAACATTTGCTCAAGAGAAGCGATCAAACAATTCAAACCTGAATTACAAGGAGGTAGCAAATTCTCAAGTTGCTCTGCTGTCAGCTCTTGGGCAGCTGAACAAGAAGATCTAGCAGCACAGAGAATTTAGTAAATAAAAAATAGTGCTCTAATATATCGGATACGTGGTGATATAGGTTTATAAAGTTCGGGTAAATGATTTAGAGGAACAGCCTTGTTAGATTGATAATTAACGTTGTATCTTGGCAGGATACATATGGCAGTGTCAATTTTTCAACCCCTTTCTCACTTATATTTTCTCTCTCCAGCCAACCATGTCCTATGCCAAAGGATGCTAGGTGATGTATAATAGATTAAAATAGATAAGTACATAACCAACCTAATTGTTTGGAGGATAGGATGGAAAGGGAGAGAATGAAAAAGGAAAGAAAGAAAAAGAGAGGTAAGAAATGAGTGGTTTACATTAGAATAAATAAAGAGAAATGAGCAGAAAGTATTTTATTATAATAAAATTTTGTGATTTTTTATTCTTTATATTATTATTATTTTACTCACTTATCATATTTCAGAAATTGAAAAAAAAAAAATTAACCGCGTACTCTATATCACCCCCCATAATCGATTATCGGGTAGATTTTAACGTGACATATAATAAAAAATACAATATAATTATGTTATTTCAACTTCCAACTTATTTCATTTCACATTTGTATGAAAAAATTTCCCTTTTCCCTATGATTTCCCTTCTTTGGCATCTCAGAAATTCAGGGTGCAAAGACGAAAAGAGAAAGTGAGGTGTACCCCGTGTGAACGATGCTAATCAAAGCATTTTCACTTGATATCAGAATAAACATTGAGAAAGGATGTACATGTTAGCCAGATGTCTCTAAGGTTCAGAAAGACACCCTCTTAAAGATCACATATCACTTTCGGCTATAATATGAAATACATTCGTATTCACTCAGGAAGACTTATAAATTTCATCTGCGTATTTACAGCTCAGAAAAAAATGCAAATGATAACATAGTAGACCAAAAATGCCAATGAGAATTAAGACAATGGATCACTCTCGTTACCTTTCTGGATCCCATGAATTATCAGCACACGTCCATTTTGATGGAAGAAGCGCACTTGCTGGTAATTTGCGCCACTTGAGACAATCTTCGCATTGAGCCCACTGGATCTTTTCACTGGGACAAATATAGACCATTGCTTGGAATTAGTTACGTGGTTAAATAAAGTAAAAATATCACCCAGTCTAAATGGAAATTAAAGGGTGTTTCTTGGGAACTTAATGACAAGACATGCAAAACAATAAAATATATACAAATCATCCCCCCTCATTTTTGAGCATTATATCAAGAGAAAATGAAAGGTGAGGATGAGGCTCTTGGAGTAACTTGATCCATCCTCTCTCTCCCTCTCTATATATAAAGGACATATCAACTGCTACGCAAATATTTAAAAGAAAAGCCAAGGCATAAAGAAGGTGACCAAATCTAATTAAGGATAAGTGATTTACCCCACATTATCACTGGTAAAAATTGTTGGCTTCCCAAGCACTGGAGCTTCCTGTAAAATTATTTTCAGCATAAAGGATTCCACAATACATAATAATTTCCAGAACTCCTTCAATCAAATAAAGAACCAAGAAAGATGACCATAAGGTAGACACTAAAATTCCAACCCAACATTGGATGCACAACTCTAGAGACAGTGACGTCAGCTTTTAAGCTTGAGATGTGTTTAGTTCAAGGGTGGATGATGAGGAAGAAAAAAGATATCAGAATTTGAAGATTTAGCATACGCATTCCCCAACCCAACTATGACCAGTTGAAAATCATTAGTCTCCCCTTTTCCATTTCTTTTCAGCTAGCGACTATTGAACTTCAGTATTTCTAATCCCAAATCTTATAATAAATTGAATTGACTATATTTCAAATAAGATTACATAATGGATTAACTATATTGCCTGCAGATGGACACGTCAGAACTATCATTTGGTTAGTTTATGCGACTATTTTGAAAATGAAAATGTATTATCGTTTTTTATTGAAGTATAAAAAGATCGAATGGGAGGACCTAAATCATTACACCCCAAAAAGTATAAAAACATCAGCAATCCATAACAGTTCCCGATATGAAGCGAGAATAATGGTACCTCGTATTCCTCAAATTCAAAACCTTCAATCACAACGATGCTCGGAACGTGGCTGGGAGGGGGCCGGAGCAGACCTTGAGCTTCTTGCCATGTAATCTTCAGCTCTATTAAATCCTCATTTTCAATTCTTAGACGTTTACTCTTTGAGCCCAACATGCCGCTTTTTCTTTTTCTAGATATTAATGATTTGCTCCCCAGTGCTTCTTTTGCTATGTATCCTGACTTGTCAACTTTAGACCATGAATTGGGATCAGCCAATTCAACCTAAATGACAGGTGAAAAATGCAACCATGAGAATAATGTAAATGGAAAATGTTGGCAATTACAATGCAGTTAGTTGTTTAATACTAACTTCACCATGTGCAGAAAATCCATTTCCAGACTTATTGGTTTCATTGTCCTGCAAAAAGAAATATATGCACACAACAGATGTAGATTGTAAATATACAAGTTCAAATTGTAAATACATAGAGGATTGGATATAAATACAAAATATGCAAACAAAAAATAACATTACTAGTTCAATTAATAAATTGTCCTTTATAAGAAAATATCCCTGACTATGCTGACTCCAGGCCAGACAATCAGACAATATACAAAATTGAAGTACAATTATAGAGTAGAGCATTATAGAACCTTCGGATTGTATTCAAAAGATCTTAATAAAGGAAAGTGCAGAATTTGTACATGTCTCTCAACTAATGTAGCATGTATAATTATCCATACAACCATTACAGTTAACGACAGACTTAGTAGACAAAACACATAACCACATCTCAGAAAATTATACATTGCGGCTGTTAAAACAATTACCTGGTCGGATGGCACAGCACTCGAAGCCTTTCTAAATCCCATAACCAACCTTCCCTCTGGCTCCAACCGGCTAAATGTTACTGAGGAAAACAACTCGGGTCAGCCATAAAACTAGAACTCAATTAGATGGATGTACAACACACTAAGAAATGCAAGGAAAAAAAACGACATAAGCATTAAAGACAGATGGATCCAATACGGATTATACGAGGCAAGATGTTGAAGCATAATAATATAGAAGTCCTGAATGCAAGCGTAAGAAATATAGCCAGCTTCACCAGGCAAATTTATCACGTAATAAACTTTAATAAACCCAAAATCCTTTGAATTGAATAAAAAAGCATCAAGTTGAATTGTAAAAGAATTCTATAGTAGACCGGGATGTTGGAGATATTTAAGAACATCTTTAGATTGTCTTGGAATATCTTTCTTTCTTTCTTGATTATATCTTTACTTAGGGCCTGCTTTTGTACCCTTTTTTTCCAAAGAAAATGTTTTTTTCAATTGCAAGATATGTTCTCAAAAAAATGATGCAAGTTTTTTTGTGGAAATAACCGTTCTACTACTTTTTATCAAATTTTACAATTTCTGCTTATGAAAAATAGCTCTATAAATGTCGTCTTATAAATCACTATTTTTTTCTAGCTTAAATAAAGTAAACTTTTGATTAGGTAGTTAGCCATACAGATGACAGTGGGTCAGGATGAGCAAAGAGTAAAGAGATACCTGTTAAAACTTATCCACAGGTTTTTTTATATTCACAGATATCCATTAATATTTTCACAAATTTAAAGAAAATACAAAATAAAAATTAATTGACAAAATTCTTTGCTAAGATTTAGACTCCCAATCGTGGCACATTTCTCTATGAATTTAGTTTAATTATTCTGTCAATTTTTCTAAAAATACTGTTTAAAGCTCCGCAGATTTACATTCTTTTTCTCCCATAAACAATGCACAAGATTTGTAACATTTTTTAAAAGAATAAAATAATTCAAACTATTTAAAAAATTCTCTCTCTAAAATATAAATTCAAATAAGACAACAGCACATCAAGGCATAAGTTCTCAGTAAGCCAAATATATCAATAAAAACGCATTTAAAACAAATCCAAGTTGGTGGGTAGGATATCTACAAGTATCAGCAGTAAGATATCCATCTCCTTCAAATTGCCTGCGGTTACATGACCTAACTATTAGTACATGACTACTAGGTTAAGGTATTTAGCAAATTACATTTCAATAATCTATTCCATACTATTATTTGTCATCTTTGTCTCTTCTTTTTCTTTCTTAACACTTAACCCATAATTCCTAACAATGGGCAAGAAGAGGTTCGTGCAAATACAATTCATGAGACTAAAGTTTCACTTAAAAGGAAATGAACATAAAGAAAATTATATATATATATATATATATATATTCCAATACGCAAATCACCTTCATGACAATGTCTTACCAGTGTCACCAGCCTGTAACTGCATGGACTGTATGCATGGAGTGACACCCTCTAAAACATACATTCTGCTGTTATTGTTCGGCCAGAAGCGAAATTGAAATATCCATTCCTTTCCCTTTGCATCAAGGATTTTAAGCGGCAATCCTTCAGGCTGAGAAATTGGTGGGAAGTAGGTCTGTCTCATGGAACAGATATAATGTTATATAACCTTTGATAGAATATTCATGAAAAAAAAAAATATAGATGACAATGCCAATAAGAAACAATTACTATTGCAAATACAAAGAAGCAATTTCACAACTTCAGTAAAATCCAAAATAATACAGACGATTAACTAATCTCCAGTTAATTGAAACTATAACTGACCAACATCGAGTACTTAGAAATTGCATACCATTATACTATTTATCATGGAGACATTTGAATTAGAACATTTAACAATATACAGATTTAATATGCTTCTGAAAAAGCCTAGTCTTGATATTCATAAAATTAAAAAGGGCAGCTTGGAAGCTAAGAAAAAACAAGGTAAACCTGAATCCTTTTCATCATTCAAATCCCAAAAACCTTTCTAGAGTCCTCAAAATGACAGGTAAGTCCCCTAGCCTGACATTTCGAGGACTACACAATCCTTTTGACAGAATTGAAATAACTATTGGTGATTCAGTGACCTTTCTTCCTGCTCCATCCACTTAATCATACTCTTCATTCATACTGTTCTTGATCACAACTATGAACCTCACGCTTCTAGTTTACTATATGCATTCCGGAGAAATATAAGCAAAGATTATTACAACTAACAGTCAAAACAAATATGCAAGCATTCCAAAGGACAAACATTCAATTGTCAATTATCATAACTTCTAAACTATAAATTCAGTTTACTGCGAACATAAAGCATCTATGGAACATAAACCAAAAATACTATCCCATGAAGAATCTCAAGACCAACCTCAGCACACTTTTTGGGTAGGACTAAACGCCCAATTCGTCCAGCATCACTTGCACTCAAGGTTTTTTGAAACAAGGGAGTAATTACAGAATTTGAACTGTGATGGAGTTAAGATATTGTAGCTTCCAGTATGGCATTAGAAATAACTGGAAATCAAAGTGCATTAAAATAGATATTACCAAAACAAACAACACAATTATGTGATTTGAAGGATACTCTATGGATATTTGTTGTAGTTCAAGATCAGTACACCTGGGCCAGTACCGTGGCAGCAACTGGTTTCTTCCTCGGGCATCTGCTCGAGGCCGCCCATTGCGAACCTGAGCCTCACCTGATGAGTCAGGTGCTAAATGCATAGTGCCGTTAAATTGCTTTCCTGGAGGTGGTGGAGTTTGTTGAGGGTGACTTCCAGTTACCCCAAGCTGACCATTTCTTTCATTTTGGCATGAATTAGGCACCGGCAAACCAAATGGTTGAGGCGATGACTCTTCCTTCAGAGAAGAAGGCTGCTGACACATATTTAAACATGAACTTGCTTTGTCCTCGTTCCTCATTCCTGAAATATAATGAAGAATCAGGTTATACATTATACTTCAAGTTATTAAGAGACCATTCCACCTTCTAAACCAGATAACAGAAAAGCAGGAAAGTTCAGAGACTGTCAAAGCTTGCATTACCATTCATAAGCTTCATCTCCCGTGGGCAAATGGTAACATTCCAATGAACCGGTAATCCAGTATAATCCTCGCTTTTCTTTTCCAAGGCTGATGCAGGTAACCTTTCGTTGCAATACATTTTGTCAAAGCTATTGGATAATTCAGCTAAAGAAGGCACATCTGGGATCAGGTCAGATGAAGAAGCAGAATTGAACAGACTGGGCGCTTGCTTCCAGGGTACAGGACCTGATCCAGCCAACTGATTCCAACCTTTAGTAGATAGATCTCTAAGTCTATCAGTTAAACGATTTTGAAGGGAAAAAGATTGTGGCCACGGCAGGTTAGAAGGCTGAGAAACAGATAACAGAATAGAGTTACTATGCCAAAACTGTTTCATTCAATGATCCAAACAGGACATAAAAATAAGATATTGTCTAAGCATCATGTTTCAGCAATCAATTCAGCTCGATTGCTCACCATGGAGTTTAAGATTTAAAGGAATAAGCCATAGTAACAAGAGGGAATTAGCAACTAAGAGAGAGGACATGTGTAAACCCACCCTGAGTAGAAAAATAAAGGGAAACCCTTACTGCTGGTTCCATATGCATAAAGTTAGATATCCCAAATTTAAAAATAAAAAATAAAACAAAAACAAAAACAAAACAAACGAAGAGAGGTAACGAAAAAAGACGTGGAAAGAGAGAGAAAATGGTAAGACAACCGACAAATTAATACAGGATTGTCAAAAAATGTCTCAACAATATATAGCAGGCATGTCTGGCCATAATTTCATAGGAAGAGCAGCAAAAGAAATTGAAGTAATTATCTAAAACTGGCATTCCATATAATTGATTCCAGCGACTTTTTTTTGTGATTATAAATGCCAAATTAAAATAAAAATTCCAGCTTCAACATTTTTCAATTTCGTCACACTTCTTGATGAACTGGTCCTTTTCAGATTTACTTTGAAACAACATATATTATTTCAACCAAGAATCTTCACCTTATTTGTCCATTGACAATGAAATGACAACTTCAATAGTTCGTTTTGCCAGAAATGGAAAAACAAAGAGGGCATGCATAAAACCCACAGGACACTCATACATGCTATACAAAGACTAAAAGTCAAGCCCAAACAGGAGAGGGAGATCAATAAAGAAACTTACCATAATAATATTTTTGCGGGCACACGCATAACATTCAATTCCTCCGGGATCTAGCAACATGAAGGAATGACTTGAAACAATACATCCACAATGAATTCTCTGCAAAGAATGATTAATCATCGGTTAAAACCACATAATTCAAACTTAGTTTCAGGAATCAGTGTAAACCCTTTGCCTCAAACATAGTAACAGGAACACCATAGAGCATTCAAGCAACAGTAATCATCAATTAAGACTACATGATCCAAACTCAGCTTTGGAAACCTATGCAACATCGTTTGCATTGAACATACTAACAGTAACAGTGACATTAATAAAGCAATTCAAACAACCATAAAAAAGATTTGGCTCACCTTTCTACAAGTCTCACAACTCCTCCAACCAGAAGCATTTGAGTGGAAAATTTCACAGAACCTCCCTTCTTCAAAAGCAGAGCTAAGTATCACAGAACAACCAAATTTTACAAAAGAATAGCACATTTGCATCATGCAAGAGAACAATATCAAAACATATGATAAGTAACAGGCAGGATTATTTACATATAGCCAACTAAATTCTTGAACAAGACATTTCTTACTGAGTACAAAAGACAAATTAAAGTTATAATATTTGCTCTTTCTACCATAAAGAAAGAGTGAAAACGAATGTTAATGCAATCAGAAAGGTCAACGTCCGCTATTGAACCTATTAAAACCTCTTATGGCAGAAAAAACAAAATTCTTTTAACCAGATAACACATTGGATGTATATCACCCATGTAATTTGTACACAAACCAAGCACAGTAATAAAAATGCAAATAATTTAGAGAATCACATTAACTAAAGATAATTTGGGATGAACAGTGCAGAATCTGATTGAAGATAATCCTTACAGAATAAGTTAATCACGTTAACTACAGATACAAAACTGCTTTTAGATGAATATAGAAAACAATATATCAGAGCCACCCTAATAAAAGGAGAAAAAAAATGTTAAACTCAAACTAAGCATTTGAAAAGTACACAAAAATAAAAAAGAGAAATATTCATGTAAAGAATAATGACTTCAAAAACCATCACTAGAAAAAAAAAACCAAAGAACAACCTCGATCACTGAACATCTACTGAAGCAACAGAAAAGACAGACATGATTCATTAGTAAGAAGATCTACAACTATCGAAGAAAAATTAAAATTATCCATTTAATATTAAACTTTAGTTCAACGAGACCAATCCTAATATCTCTCACTCAATGTAATCCCCGATTCCTACAGCGAGAACTACTTTTTTTAACTAAATGTTGCCCAAAAACACAAATAGGCAATAGTTTATTTCTTGAAGTTCCCTCCCTCTCATTAGAAGAGACAATTTCTCCATGCTAAAATGTAGATCTTAAGTAATAGCACTTAACTTACAGAAAATAGCACATCGCATAGTGCTTTGAAAAATATAACATAAATTTAAATACTTTTGGTATATTTAATATAATTCAAAATGACAATAACGAGTAAACAAACTACTGATGTATACTTAAAACTAAACTCTCAATGAAAAAAGTATTCATACAACTCCAGAATAATCAAATTCTAAATGACTAACTATAAAACCTAATATTAAACATTTTAAATAATATAATTACCATTCATCGAAAAAAGTATGAGTATCAAAGTATCAACTTTAAAGGAGTTCAACGTCTTGGCATAGACCTTCATTGACTACAACAACCCACAATTTTCCTGCTAGGTACAATTGATCACATGGAGCAATCATTACTATCGAGCTCTACCAAAAAACAAATTTAAGTAAAACAATTTAAAGCAAGTCACTTCTTAAAAGTTTCTATTCTCAAGATTTCTTAGGTCCTCCACCGGCCCTTTTAATCAGAACACCTCTCATTTGATCCACTGTCTCGTCGGAGACTCTACTGATCTCCTTATCAATGGACCAAGTCACCAAGCCACGTTTCCATTATCATCTTCTCAACAAGTGCATTTGGTCAACATAGAAAGAAAATACACCAGAACTAAGAAACTTCTCACAGTACACAGTAGTACACTTATAGGCTAGCACGAAGACCAGTTGCATGTGCCATATCTCAGTATCAATAACTACGTCAACAATGCCCACACTAAACAAATACACTGAGCACAGGAGCTCATACAAAATTTCTGTTCTAGATGAAACATCGACAAGAAACAACTACGAATCCATAATTACATAACTTTAAAAGCACCAATCCCGTCGCTATGCCTAACTTAGTTCCAAACTTGAAACACAACAGAATTAGAAAAGCACCAATTACATCTCCGACAGCAATAACTGTATGAAGTAGTGGAATCAAAGAGGTACGTTGAACCCATACCACCGAATCCCCAAAGACAAAGAGAGAGACGTCTATCATTTACTTCAAAATCGTCGTAAGTCTATCTCTTCCGTTTAGAAAAAAATAGACTAATTCACATCACAAACCTAATTACCTAATACCCTCCAAAAAATAATTTCCTTTTTTTAAAACAACATAATAAAGCAGTAAACTTTATCCAAATTTGCAGGAGGAATGCCCAAACCTAGAAACCTCAGCTAACTAATAATAATCCCAATCTCTTGAACTACTGCCACGTGTAACTTGCTCCAAAATCCAAATTCAAAAAATTAAACAGAAACACAGAAATAAAAAGTTTTTAATTTTTTTTTTAAATATACGAAACAAGAAATACCGATTTTTGTTTCGTAAAAAAATTCAAATAAAACACTGTGTGAGTCAACAAAATAGTGAAGCGGTAAAATTACTAACCCGCATCGATCGCAGAGCTCGGCTAGTTCTCCGCTACGGAGCCTCCACCCTTTCTTAGGTCTTTCAGGCTTCAATTCTTTGCAGTCGGAATTGAAGCACAGTTTGGAGGAGGAAGAAGAAGCCGAAGCCATAGCGGCTCTGAACCCCAACGAATCCACCACCGCAACGGTTTGCGCGGCCTGATCTGCAATCAGCGAGAGAAGGAGAGAGAAAAAGAAGAGGGTTTTAGAGAGAGAAAGCAGAGGAGAAGGCGTGAGTACTGGTGAGTGTTTTTTAAGTGAGAGAAAGTGTGAAAACGGGGTTTTTAAAAAAAGTAGTAGTTGTTGTACCCCTACTGTTCATTCGGCGTCGTCTTTTCTCTCTCCCTCCCTTTCACAACTTTTCCTTCTCTCCTCCTCTCTCCCTCTTCCACGGACAAAATGGGAAATTTTCGTACTTACACTCTCTCTTATAAATTATACTTTTTTAAAAAATTCAAACTGAATCATAGATAAAATTTTAATCAACAATTAGTATATTTATAAATGTTTTTGTTATCATATTATTTCATTCCTCTGCCACGAGTCTCTCCTTGATGTGGGTTAGCCTTTGTCCGTTTTCACATTAAAGAAGAAAACAACCGATGAGGGTCTCATTTAATAAAATAATAATAAACTGAGAGTTATTTAAACGTTACGTAATAATAATATACTGTTTCAAAAGGCACTATATACTTTATGTTATAATAATATTTATGATTTATATTTACATAACATAATTGTCTTGGTGATTCCAAAAGTGGAAGCACACATTGCAATTGTCGATAACAAAGAACCTGGTTGAACTATAAACTATAATGAGTAAAATTGGAATGTGAGGGTGTAAAAATTGGTGATGGGTTTGTTATTGTGTATAGATAAAGAAAAGAGTGAAACATAGACGGGGCAAACACGACAAGGGCAGATCGGTAATTATAGGGGGTTTGACTGGTGCCGGACGCGTTGGAATCGAAGTTAAGGAATGAGGATAATGCAAGCACGTGAAAGGAATGGAAGGGGCGAGTGGAGTCAAGCTCCCACGCGCTGCGACTGGGGATTCTTAAGTTACAATATCCAATTATCTTGCATGGCCCGCTACCTCACGCTACGCAATCACGTAATTCGCAACTCCCAACACCTATTTCCACTTCTATCTTGTTCAGGGCACGCGCTTTTTCGTTTTTTAAGTTTCACGTTATATCTCGATGAACTTTATGCGCCTTTTTCAACTTCAGAAAACTGTCTTCTTCTTTTCTGTAATCGGTTTAATGTAACGTCGTCTTTGGAGAGTTTTCTTTAAGGGTTTTTACATTATAAATTATATGAAAATTATATATATAAATAAAGAATTATTCTAAAACTGTATGCCCCATTAATTAGGTTCGGTGATTTAAATTTAATTTATTAAATTTAAAATAAAAGGAGAGTCTCTTTCTCAATAGGATATAGTCATTATTCATCATTTTGGGAGCCATAAATGTGTGTCCATTACGAGATGTGTAATCAGTTGAAAGATAATAAAACTTAAATATACGAAGACCAAGAATTCAAAATAAAGTAACACACTTCACTCCAAGGACACGTGACATTTAGAAATAACATCGAGACTAATGAATAATTTGCCTTGGATAATATTAAAGAATAAAAACATTATATTCTAAATTAAAAAAAATAGCTCTTCAAGAGAAGCTTGAAGATGAATTAGGTATAGGTTTATAGAGATATTTATGAATGAGAATTCATGTATGAAACCAAACTTCCCAATTATGCAAATTAGTACTTTGCATATTTTTTTCGTAAATAGAATGCATAAGTTTTTGGTATTTAAAATTTGTGCACGTTAAGATTAAGACAACCCGTGTTCCATGGAAGAAGAGGTAGTTTGGGAGCAATGTTCCAACCAAATGCATGCATTGAAGTTGAAAATGACAAGGCCAACAACCAATTTGACAGGGGTTGGAAAATTCCATAGTCATCCTTAATTATCGGTGGAGATGAAGAAGGACAAGAAACAGTTTTGATTTTTATTTTTTTTTTTTTTGGTGTGATCATATGATAAACACTATAGTGTGAGAGACAAACACACGTTGTTGCACAAAAGGGATTAACAAACCAATCTCGACCACATCTACGATTCATGTGCCAACAACGTTGTTTTTCTCGTTGCTTGTTTCTTCCCAAAAACCAACACGTTTGCATAGTACTCCCGCTCGGGGATTATTGCAACCATTCAATCCATAGATTAATTCTAGGTTCGTTCAGATTTTTTTCCAACCATACCAGCTTCAAAAATTAAAGGCTTTTGTAACTAAAGGATGCGTGTGGTGTTTTTATTTTATTTTTTTCTGTGCTAGGTTGATGAGAAAAACAAAGAGTGCGAGACCAATCCAAAATTTGTTCTCTAAACCGATTGATAAGCATTGATCAATTGTCACTTATTAATCGCTAATTACATTTGTTTGTAACTTTTTTTATTTTTTAAGAGAATATAAACATTTTTTATATATGCTAGTTTAATGTGTTTACGGCTTATTTTTAAAAAATGCATTTTTTTTTATTTCGTAATGATCATACAATTGTTGTTTCAAATGTAGAACTAATTAAGGATTGTTAAGATTTGTGATTCTCACACAATAAAACATAATAGAGCACTAACTTTGATCTATAAGAGAGATCATGTCAATATGCGTTCTTCAATTTATAATTTACTCATTGTTTTCCATTTATCTCTTTACCTTTCTTCAATTTACTCACATGTTTTTGATGAGTTAATGTGAAAAGATAGAGACAGAATCTCAATCCCTTATGTAAACCAACCTCTATCAAGTTAATTTTTATTTTATCTTTATTTTATTTTATTTTATTATCACTTTCTATAATAATAATAAATAAGTCTTTAAATTTATTTTATTAAATCACAATTGAATCCATCATAATATTACAAATGAGTCATTAATAAAATTATTTCTTTAATATTTCAAATGAGTCACTAATAAAATTAAAATTCTGTATAAAATAATGATCTATAAATATTATTCTAACGTAACATGGTGTCTTAATCTATAACACGGGTTACAAATATCTCTTGTTTATTTTTTAAAATAAATAGTTTGAACCTTAATTTGTAATATACATGAGAAAGATCTTGTGTATCCAACTTCTCAACCCATGACTTGACTTGACGTACGTATCAAATATATTATGTCCAAATTAAATATATTATTAGGCTTATAATACAATGTTTCATTCAGGTGTGTTCTATAGTGACAAATTAATCTACAGTATATTACAGAGTAATTTTTATGTACTTAAATGCTTTAATTGGAAATAATTTTGGGAAAATGAAAACGCATAAATGAGAGTGAGAAAATGCATAGAAAGCTTAAAATTAGCTTATCTCAATTTTGAAGAAAAAAAGAATCACCTAAGTAAAAATGAAATATCATAATTACTTCTTTTTTTTCTTTTTGAAATGAACTACAAAGTTACCCCTTCACTCAAATAGAATAAGTTATCGTCGATTGAAATCGAGTGTCTGTCAGATCATGGGAATCGATTTTCGCTTTTCTCTACCCAAAGAATAAGTTATCATTAATACAATCAATTCCACATTCTGAATGTTCATAATCACACATGAAAAAACGTGAATATAACTAAATACCTATGTCAATAAATAAAATCAACCAAAAATATGAAGATATCGATTTTTTATATATCTACATAATTGACAATTATATATAATTATAAATAACTTATCTATATTATATATAATACATAATATAATATATATAATATAAAATACTAACTAAAATTAATAATATATAAATTAAATATTAATGGAACTATAAGAAATAATAATATTAATAATAAAATTTAAGAACTAAATACTATAATAATATAAATACCATTGTATTTAAGTAACAAAAAATAATAACAGTAATTTTAATATAAGGATGATCTAGTTATTTTATAATTTTGTTTATTAAAATAGATTTCTATTATTCATGTTAACCAAATTACTCAAAAACTTTTACAATATTTATTTATTTTTATTATGTATATATTAATTTAAACAATTCACCTTTCATCTTTTTTTTTCCCTATAAATCTATTAAGTTTTACTTCTCTAACTTCATAATCTAATCCAAACACAAGTTAAGAGTTATATTTTAACGGATCAATTCTTTTAACATGAAAGAAAAACATGGTTAGTTAATTTTGAGATTTTAATATAGGATATAAAACATATTTGTCTGATATCGTCAACTATGATATTACTAATGAGTTTTTGAGGAATGATCACCGTAAAAACGCAAGACCAACGTCAAACTCACTTAAATGGTTAACATCACCTTCAATCCATAATTTAAAGACACTCAATATTTATGAGTTTTTTTTCATTATATAATACTCATACATAATTACGTTTTAGACTCGTACTTAATTTCTAATATTATATTATTAAATAAAGTAATTAAGTAGATTTTCATTTTCTTAAAAATGCTTAGGTATAATTTTTCATAAGAATGTTACCAAGTAGTATATATGCTAGGTAACTAAAGACAAAACTAAGACAAACAACAATAATTAAGCATTAAACCCTTATCCTTTGGTTTATGACTTGGGAGGATTAGAGTTGCCGACTAATCTTATTAGAACTATGCTACTTTATATTCTGTCTTCATCTTCTTTAGGTATCATTCTTCTATATTAGTGGTTGCGTAAAAATATGATTTTTTTATCATTAGCTTTTGTAATGTTATGTGATTAGTTCACAACTCTACGTGGACAAATTAATTTTCACTGAATTTATATATGGATGCTATTTGACTTTGATAGCAACCTTTATAATGACATGTTTGATGTCATAGATTTTATAATAGTGTTATATTATTTGCAATGATACTCTCAACTAGTAACATCAAATAGGACAAGAAAAACTTTAGGTTCAATTTTTACATATGAATACTCAATAGCCCATGATTAAGGCATGCCACATATGTCCAACCTAGTAATGTTATAGCTTTTGAAAGGTGTCAACCAGTGTTTTAAATTATTGGATAATAAAATGATGGACTTAGATATAACAAAAAAATTAAGTACCCGAGAATATTAAAAATGTGCTAATCCTTTTAAGCAATTTCTTAAAAGTATATGTTAGGAAAAATAAAGTGTTAACTAAGATGCAGTGTTGATTTTGGATATTTCAAAGAATTTGAGATTAAAAAATTATTTTTTTAAAGGTTAAAATACATTTCTTTATAGTATTTTAATTTGTTTATATCATTTGACACATGTTTGTTTCAATGTTAGTTAACAAACGCGTTGAAAACGTTAAATAAATTTGAAAATTTTTGGTTTAAAGGACTAAATTCACACATTTTAAAGATAAGTAACTAAATTGGTTAAAGGTTTCTAAGATTCACTAATTCCAGTTTTCACTAAAAGTTGAAGGAAAAAATATATTTTTAATTAATATAAAATATCAACTTAATTGACTATTGAGCATGACTATTCTTCTGTGAATTTCTGATAGTAATTATATTAATATTTGGTGACAATTAATATGTAAAATGTAAAATATTTCTATGGCAAGGTCACAAGTTTATGACATTAGTATGGTAAAATCTCAATATTAAAGGATATGTCGCAAAATTCATTATAGTTAATGTAAATAACGAATGTTTTTTCTACGGATAGCCAAATGATGAATCCTATTATATTCTTATATTAAAATATAAATTACGAAATAATTTAAAAGTAATACGGTACAATGAAATTTATGAGATAAAATAATTTTTACAATTAAAATATCATGTCTTAAATTCTTTTTGTATAATGCTTTTTTGAGTTGAATGATTACTATAGAACAATATTTAATGAAATGGTTTTAAAACTGCAACAGCATCAACTTTAAAATATATATAAATTATCTTTCACTCTAACCAGTAAAGATTCATACCTTTTGGACATATGAGAAAACCGGTTGAATACTGTTTCACCAATAAACCTCAGACAAGTTTGTTGATTGGTATTATAAACAATTCAATTTATAATTTTTTGAAGAGCAGTGACGGTTTTTTCAAGGTGGTTAAAACTTTGGTTGATTCATTAATGACAAAGAACTTCAACTTTCTATATTCCCTTCAACCATAAATTCTCATGCATTCCAAACTCCAAGCTTCACATATTTTTAATCCAAACGTTAAATCTGTTACCAGAGAATATATTTTATTAAACATTTTTTTACCAATTTTATTTTTATTAATATAAATATTTAATCATTTTATTTAAATTTTATAACCCTTTTAAAGTTAAATTAATAAGTTACAATAAAATTTCATTTATTCTTATTAGTATCAATTATTTTATCACATTACTCTTTAAATTTCAGAATTACTTTTTAAAATTTAATTAGTTATTTATGATAAATTTATAAAAACTATTTATTTTATATATTATTTATTTTCATAATTATAATAAAAAAAATATTACTTTTATTATATATATATATATATATATAAATATAAATTTACAATTGGTTGATTTTTAAATACACATTTTATTTTCAATTTTTAAATTAAAATAATAATTTATCAATTTTATCCTTTGAGTAATATTTATTTTTATTTGACTACTTTTTACAATGTATATAGTTTTTGAATTAAAATATTATCTATAATAAAAAAATATCTGTAAAATAAATACAAATTATCTAAAAAATAAAAAATTTCTATAATAAAATAAAAAATTTATTTATATTTACCTTTGTAAAAATAATAATTTTATTACTTATTATTATTATTATTATTATTATTATTATATATATATATATATATATATATATATATAATTTCACTATTTATAATAAAAAAATTAATATTTAAACGCTGGAGTTTCATTCATTTGTATTGCGGAGATTATCTAACAACTACAGTACATTAACATAATACCATCCCTATTTTGCAGAACAATGACAAATATTTGGATGTCCAACTAAGAGTTAATTAGATTCTCAATTATTAAACATGTTTGTGGAGAAATTTACTACAAACAAAGGTAATCAGCAAACTCTAATTATAGGGAAAAAGATTAGAAACAATATATAAATTATATTTAATAATTTATCTTTTCAAAATTAAAATTAAAAAAAAAAAACATAAATTTATCTTTTCAAAATTAAAATTCTCAAAAAGAAAAATACAAAGTTGGATTATAAAATTTGTATCAACCGATCCTCATAATTAGCAATTATTTTTTTTACATGAATGACACATTTTTTAAAGTTTTATCATTGTAATTTATTAAAAACATATTTTACACACCTTTAAGTAAAAGAACTAAAAAAATAATGAGGAGAATTTTATATTGTAATTTTTTCATAACCTATAAAATTTTATTTTATAATTATGAATGAAATAGTAAGACTCATACTCACCTCTATTGTTATCCCTATTATTAAAAAGTCTCTTCTCAGTGATTGAGGGGTGTTAAAGCTCAGGTCTGGGGTTCGATCCTCCCTGGGAACAACCTCATGCTAGTTGGTGCTAGAGGTGATGGGTTGGGGTGTATTGGGCTGCGGACCTAACACAACCGGTTTGAGGGTGGCAAGTGGGATGCCTGGTAAGCCCAAGAGGATCCGGGGGTGTTACAAAAAAGTGCACTTTTTTGTAACATCCCTGGCTACCCCTCCTCGGGCCCCAGAGGCTGTCAGTTTACTACAGCCCAATGCACCCCAACCCATCACCCTTCTCTGTCCATTACTTGACCTTTAACACCTCTGGCTCACCAGCAGATGCTACCAGTGGGACGCATAACTATGCTTGAGTAGATTCACGAGCATTGACAATCCCGTGTTTGCATTTTATAAAACCCTAGTTTACTAATTTCTTTATTTTAACCAATGGTTGGTTATTGGTATATTAATATATAAGAAATATAAATTTTTGCAATAAGACATAACACGTCAAATTTCACTGTAAAACGTTATTTAGTAATGGTATACTCTAATTTATGTGGTGCTGTACAAGATAAACAACCAATGGAAGGTTCTCTTTGTACATACATGTGTGTGTAACTGTAAAACAAATTTCACGGAAAGCAATGGGCTGAGAAAAATAATTAAACCAAAGTTGGTATGTGAAAACTCATCTCACAGTATTACTAGTCTAGTAAGTTTGAAAAAATCCATGACAAGACAAAAAAAGTATTATATAGGAGTAAAGAGTGTTGCTAAACCTTGATCCACTGCTATCTGTAATTTATCATAGACCATCAAAGTCTTCTCCTCAGATTTGTAAGTTCCTTTCCCTCTTGCCAGAACCTCACCATCTACATCTATGATCCCTTCTTTCTCTTGGTCTTTGGTGCGTGGGCCAGGTAGCAAGCTGAAAGCTTTCACCTGCATAATGTTGTGAAGATATAAACTTTAATAAGTTCCTTTACGCAAATAAACCAAAGAATGGCCATTTCAAAAGCTCAAAGTAACAGCTACAAAAAACATTGTGGTTAAACATTGATGATCACACCTTTAGGTATGTGACGTACGGAGATTTTACATGCCCTCCTGTATTCAACTCAGACATCATTGATAGTAATGGTAGCGTTGGGCAATTCTTGATCATGATCAAGTCCAAATAACCATCAGAGAACTGCATTTACAAGATCACAACAACAAAAGCTCAAGCCCGGAAGTATTAATGCTTATCATACATATGTATCTGTATGTGAACTTGTATATAACACAATGTTTCACGTGGCAGAAACTTATGAAAGTGAAAATTTAGACCATTAACAATATTCAGCAAAATTTTCGTAGATGTAAAAAATCCAGGCAGTAATTAAAGACTTGAGATATGTACACTCTATTGTGTTAATTTTAATCTTCAATTTCCATGCATTGTTGCTAGTGAATCTTTAAAATCCAGAAAAGTAAGATGCAAATGATCACTTCTTATTGTGAAGCTACCATAGGGGTGTTTATGCTATCAAATTGATACATAACTGGTCCTAGGTAATGGTGTCATCACTGTCATATAAAGTTGGAAACATTTCCCAGTTAAATGTTCATGAATAGAAGTGTGAGAATCAAGACGACATGCTTGAATCGTAGCCACTCAAAACTAACCTTTGCATCAGGTGCTGCCATTGTGTCTTCCGCACCCCAAGGCACATTGTGAAGCCAGACAGAAATAAAGGGTCCATTTATAACTCTCCAGTTCAAATTTTCCAGGTTTATTTCAGGTCCTAGATAACAAGGCCTTTGTCTATTAGCTTCTTCTGCTTCACTTTGATCACTGTTGCTTCCTTTGCTAGTAGTAGGTTTTCCAGGGTAGATTGTGGGCTCCCCAAAAGCTTCATACCCAGGTGCAGGCACAAAAGAAACACATCCAATGTATTGCCTCAACTTCAAGAGTCGACAGAGGCCCTGAATCAGGAAAGCAGTGAGTAAAGAAAACCATAATGAACAAATTCAATCACTTATCTGTCAAACGAATCCCAGTGCAAGTTTTACGAGGAAATTCAAAATAGCTTCTAGCATGTCATAGAATTAGACACTTCTTTAAGAAAAAATACATTTATGATTCTAAACAAATTGAGAATAGCTTATGCTATTTTTTTAATCTCTAAAAATTATCGCTAGAGTCTCTTACTAATCAGTTTTTTTCTAATCTGTAACAAACTGGCCCATATTCTATTCTAGTGCTAGAAATGAAGTATCAGAAGACATTCTACATTGCACAAATAACTTCATATTGTAAAATACGAGAAACTAAAGCACATGGCCAGCAATTTAATGCTTATTTTTCTTTTATCCATGTTCCTTCCGTCAAACCAAGTGAGTAGAAGATAATTGCGATCATTATCCATATAAAAGAGACACATATAAGTGAAAGAAAAACATCATAAATAAACATGTGGAAATTAGAAAATGGATTACTGACATAGAAATCAAGTCGAGCGCTTCCCATCCACCTGTACTTTTCAGACTCTATGTCAATGTCTGCTACCAGACCTGAAATAGAATAGTACCTCCAGTTTTATAATATGTTAAGTGAATTGCATGGTTGGAATCATATGCAGACTCAAGTCGGGTGGTCATAAATCAAGAAAAGAAAGATACAAACAGTTAGCCTAGATGTTTTAGCACATCTGGAACCACTTCACTGAATGGTCCATGACACAGAGAGAGTAATTACCCCATGCAAGCATCAATATACTGAAAAATCTGATTTCTCCTTGTATGATGGTAGCCACATCAAGTGGTCGTTTATTGCCTGTTGGTATTCAATAAACAGTTTAAACTTATAATAGCACAGAAAAAATGGACATGACATGTTTGAATGACATGGATGGATCAAAACCTCGTATAATGGCATGAACGGCATTAGCTACTTCACAAGGATCGCCCACCGAATCAAGAAGTGATTTTGCCATGCCATTTCCCGTACCTTCAACGCATGGAAGAACTTTTTAGCTTGGTAAAACAAAACTGTGTAGTTACCCATAAACTTATTGTGTACAGATAACAAAAGATAAACCTTGTATACAAAACAAAACCCAATTAGTAACCCCACCGCTCACTTTAAAGCAATAAAGTCTAATTAGATAAAACCTATTCAACAAAGTAATGATGATGATAAACCTGCAGGAACTACTCCAAGGGGGATCTTTATTGCCGTTTCCCAATCCTCTCTTTGAAGAAGTCCATTTACAACCTACTAAAATGTGCAAAGTCTGTTAGATTAAGAAAAAAAATTAAAAACAAAGACATCAAAATGAACCAGGGGAAAAGCATTCTAGAATGCACAGGTTTTGATAAAACATAGAAATGAACCATGTTGCGATTTGAATTCCCACAGATGTCATAACATGCACTCGAATCTTCTGGGCTTCATTGGAATACCACAACCAAATCCCCGAAGACCATTAAGTTTCTCAGGAAAGAACAGAATCAAGGTATTGACTATATGTTTTTCAATTAGTCCACGAACATGAGCACGTAAACCATCACAGCATTAGCATATCTTGAAACGATAACTCAAAATGGTTTACAAGCAGCAGATACTAATATTGTTTAATTCATACATTAAGAGCATCTTTCAATTAATCTTTCTTTTCTAACAATGTTTGGATAGATCAACTACTATCATGCAAATAACAATAGTTAGTGTTATGGTTTAAGGAGAAGAGGGGTTTTGAATATTAATCAGTTAGTTAAAGGGATTAAGTAAATATGGATAAGGGAGGTACCACAGTACGATTCAGGGAATAGGTTGTCATCTATAAATTGAGCATTAGCCCTTTGTGAAGGGAAAACCCGCGGAAGGGTGATCCTTGAAGGAGAGGTTTCTTTCATATTCCTTTTTCTTTTCGTCCGGTTTCTCTCTAATTCCTAATTTGTGGTTCGTATAGTTGGACGAAACACATAATTAACTGCTGCTCAATATTTATGCATTGTAAACATGAAGCGTACAGAAAAATGTGCTCCGAATGCTATTACGATAATAATTTTTGCATTAATAATCGTGGACATGATGATGACGAATGATAATAGCACACTGCAACCAGGATACTAGCAATGAAACTAACCTCTACCAAAATTCCATCTCCACTAACACAAACAATCCCATCGTATTTGGTAATATCTAGCGAACGAGTAACATTCTTTGCATGGAGCTGATGCTTGGTTTCTGAGGAAAATCATATCATATCATATAAATATACAAATACAAATACATTTGAAAGGGAAATAGAAACAACAACGAAACATGGTCAAAGAATTAGAGCACCTTGGACTGTGATCTCGATTTGAGCATCTTCAAAAAGAGGTTTCACTTGTTCATCGAAAATCTTTGTAGCGGATTTCTTCCCACCAAATGGATTAACAAAAACAAACAACCTCTTAGGGCGACCTACATTATGACATAATTCAGTACACGTTTGCATTTCCATTTGGAGAAGTGAGAACTAAAAAGTAGTCTTACAAATTTGTTTTCCCTTTTTGGCACTAAAATTCACAATTGTACATCGAAATTTAGAGAAGAACTTTTTAAACCTTTATCGATACACTTACAGACTTCAAAACACATGCAACACACGCAGTACCAACAACCTTAACCGTACCGAGAGAAAGGTGAAATTTAATTTACCGAGAGAATCAACGAATTCACTAAGCTTTTGGCACCAGAGCCTGTGCGATTCCTCGGAGGAGGGCATAAAGACGACGTCGTTTCGAGCGAGTTTTGTTGGAGCCCCGGTGCTGCAGCATCCGTCTCGGGTCTCGACAAGGCTCTTGATCTTGATGTAGGGTCCACTGGTGACGAAGCTGAGGACGTCCTTCTCAACGGACAAACAACGTTGGATTCCCTCCGACCACCACAGACGGCCGTCGGCGAGCAGAGCAAGCGGCGTCACGGTGCCGTTGACGGTGACACGGTCCGACATTAAGGGACGCTGCAGGGGATCCATAGCCGGTTCAAGTCTGGGATGGCCCACCCTGTAGCCCGGTTCGATGATGATAATTAAAACCAAAAACCGGGTTTTGGCGTTTGCGAAGAGAGAGATATGCTATAAGCAAACTATTACAAGTATTACAGCGTGGATAGTGGTTACTTAACTGCAACCCTTGTTCTACGCCAACCACTCTGTGAAACCACGTCACAAAACATCATAATTCATTTCTCGCCTTATAATCTTTTTTTTTTTTCAACTATCTACTATATATTCATTACAATCAAAAAATATATAAAAAAATTAGAAATATAAATTAAAATAAAATACAATATATTTAATTTTAAATTATTTAATTTTAAAAAATGACTAACCAGCTCTTCGTTGGAAGGCAGGAAAGAACTATCTTTGAACGTAGGAAAAAAAGTTGTTAAGGTAACTCATTTAAAAGATAAAAATATTATTTTATATAAAAATTGGTTTAATTTAATTATTAAATATACTCTATTTAGTTTACTCATCCAATTTTTAAATTCTTTATTTTAAACCAATTATATTATATTATTTATCGTAATTGTTATACTTTTATATTATGTTATTCAATTATTAATATTGTACAATATGTCATGGTAATTTTAAGTAATTAAAAATAAATATAAAATACTTGAGTAATATTCAAAGTTTCATTACGTTTATTCACGTATCTTGTAAGAAAACTTGTCTTATTTAAATGTTAATCTAATGATTATCATACGGATAGAATGAATAAATAAATATAACAAAATTAGAAAACTACTGAATTAAAAAGAATATCCAAGATAATATCTTAAATATATTATAAGTTACTCTGGAAAAAATTGTTTATCCAACATTAATTTTTATAAGACTAAAACGTCTTTCAGTTAATAAACAAAAAAACTTGTCAAACATAATAAAAACGACCAAAAATATACTCACAATCAATTATGGTACCATAAAATATAATGTTCCAAAAGAATACTTATGTCTCTCTCATCTAACAAACACAATTCATTACGCTGCCTTAACTTGTCATTTCTAGGCATTTATTCAACTTTAGTGAAGAAAATTTAGCTTCTGTCCCATCTCTTTTTTTTGCACTTTTTTCTTCTCGAGTTATTCATCTAAACTAGTATTTCCCATTTCTTTACACATTCATGCTCCCTTCTTTCCATAACTTGTTCCAACAAAGCATAACGGATATTCTTATGTCATTTATTTATTTATTTATTTCAAGTTTTTCAAAATACTATTTGTTGGATTTGGTTATCGACAACATGTTAGTAGAGTTTGATTATTGATTTTATTAAATTTTTAAAATTGAATTTTCTTTACCAAATTAATTTATTTCAAAAATAAAAATTTTTCAATTCATTTACCTTTTCCAAACTCCGCTAGTGTTTTATTTTCTTCACTTTATTTAGGTTTGGATTAAGGATGATAACGGATTGGATCAGACATAGATAATGTCTATTTGCAACCCAATCCGTAAAAAAAAAATCATCCGCTACATCATTGTTTACTTGTTGAGTACATGCTTAAAAAATATCTGTAAATTTTTTTAAAACTTGCGGGTACAAATATATACTCGCATATCCGCAAATATTTAAAAAATATATATTTTTTATAAATTTTTAAATAAAATAAAATAAAATTTTAATTTTAATTAAATTTAACTTATTAAAATATAAATTAAATTTTAATTTTGATTTTTTATGGATGATAGATACCTACAAATACAGATAATATGATACTCACACTTACCTATATATAAACATGTATTAACCTATATATAAACATGTATTAAAATATCTGCAAACAGTCCTAATTTTTTACCTCCTAATTTGTCTTTTGCTCACGCTTCTTGTTAAATGAGAGGATTAGGAAAGAGTTTTTGTTCTTATCGTTGAAGGTAACGTGCGTGGGTACTCATGACACTTTTGCAACAGCTTTATCATATGTCACCTTATCCCTTTTCTCTTTTCTTTCCATATATACTCACATTTTGATAACAGTAAAAGATTGAGAAAAAAGAATTCCCAAAACATCACTTCAGCAAAAATATTTTTCTCGCGTTGCAACTTACTGAAGTGAAAAAACGACACAGAAGTCAACAGCACAAATAAAACTTGGGTCCATGTGAGAAAAGTAAAGGTTTAAACGTGGTTTTTTCTTGCGTTGCAACTTGGGTCTATGTTTAGTCTTTTGTTTCCGCATGGCACGTAAGGAACTTAAATATTATTTTCCAAGTGGCAAAAAAAAACTATAACAGCAATTTCAACATCACACTATTTATGACAGCATTATGATCATGTTGAGGAGTGACAGTGACAGTGACAGACGCACCTGCTGAATCACCCCACGTGGCAAGCCCCAATAAAATATTGACAAAGATTCTGAATCCGACGAACCAAATCCCATGATCTCCTGCGGCCGCAAGATCGAAGCCCCACCGCCCAGGCCCATCAACCACTCCCAGATTCGCAAACCGTTAGATTATACCCATCACTCACACCGTTAGCAGAAACAAATCTCAGGAAAAGTGCCTCGGGTTCGTTGGCATAGGCGTCGAACCGCAGAGAAAATTCCGCGAAATTTCTCAGATTCTGCACTTTCTTCTTTGCTGAGGATTTTCAACTTTCTGCTTTTCTATCCGCTCGCGTTCCATCGAATCCGTGACAGTTACACCTCGTTATCCTTTGTCTCTCTTTTTTTTAAAAGGATTTGACGAGAGACGACGAAATCCGACAGCAGTGAGAATAATGCAGACGAGGTACATGGAGACATCGAGCGGCGCTGCGAGAGGGAAACGCGGTTTAGATTCAGGTTCCACCGAAGAAGAACAACCTGAAAAAAAGCGACCTGCTCTCGCTAGGTGAATCACTATCTCCTGTTCTTAATTTTCTATCAGCTCTAGTGTAGTAGTCACTATAATGATTCTTTGTTCCATCAGCTTTAGTTATGCATTATTCGTGGTCGCTGCTGACCAACGTTGGTCCTCTAACTCGCTTCTAATTTTGAAGTACGGTTTCTAGTTCAAATTTTGTATATGAAATAATCATGAGTAACCATCTGTCCACAAAACTTAGTGGTGGATTTCTCACCAATGACATGCATGATAACCCAAAAATACAGAGTCACTATGCAACATCCACACTTAGAAATAATATACATATTGGTTCTATGCGTGTGGTCCTAATGAGAAAGCCTTGGTCGGTTCATTAATGGAAAGTAGGTTTTGATGGGAATTAACCATTAATATAGATGCGTACGCGACTGGAATAACGTCCCGAATGGATGTTTACATACCGCTTATAAAAAAAAAGGAGGGGCGGAGAGAGCTCTTACCAGATTAACTGAATAGAACTAAATGTGAAGTTGTGATTTATTTTGTAAATCTAAACAATTAGAATGAGAGGAAATTAGAGATATATGACCAACAGATGAAGTTGAATATGATTAAGAGAACCAAATTTGTGATTACTTCCTTGCAAGTATATGAGTGGTTTTTAGGAGAAAACTTAGATAGAAAATGTTCTTTATATTGTTTTTCAATCAAAATTAAAATTTTACTTTAGTACATATTCACCTCTAGTGTACACCTATACTATGGAAATTACTAAGAAAAAAACTATAATTTGATTAGAAAACAGTACCAGCAATATTATGAAACTTCATGCCTTGTTATCACTGTATTAGCACTTATATGTTCATATCTAATGAATGAATTTAATGTTTTATCTATTTATTCACATCAATTTGCAGCGTTATTGTTGAAGCCCTCAAGGTGGACAGTCTGCAGAAACTTTGTTCATCGCTGGAGCCTATTCTTCGTAGAGTTGTAAGAAAATTAAGTTCATTGTATTGCTGGTGGATGGACTTATATATTATTTGAAGTTATCACTTGTACGGATTAATCATCCCCTGAAACAAAAACTCTGGGTTACTGGCCCACTATTTTGAGGCTTAAGATAAAATTGGGTAGAGTACTTGAGATCACATATTCAAACCTAAACAAGCCGAAAAACGGTAAATTTTTTTTTATAAAATAAATAGTCCTTATGTTGCGAGAAAGACTTCCTGGAATAACATTTATTTACCTCGCTCAGGCGCTATTTTGTAAAATTGTGATAAATGCCTTTACATGTCAAATAGAATTCAATGGGACAACTCCGTAGGTTAAGTGAACCTAATTGTACGCATGCCATTTGCATGAATGATGTTTGATCATGGATATATATTTCTCATGTCTTAGTCTTGCTTCCTGCTCAACAGGTTAGCCAAGAAGTAGAGTGTGCTTTAGCAAAATTAGTCCCTGCCAAGCTTAGCGGAAGGTATTACTTTGTCTCCTCAAAGTCGATTTCATGACCCTTATTTGTTTGATAAATTTTATCTTATCCTAGTGTATTTGTATCTATATTTTAATTTTCTAATACTCAACCCAGGACTTCTCCCAAGAGCATAGAAGGCCCTAATGACAGCAGTCTACAGTTACAATTCAGGAACAGGTTATCCCTTCCCCTCTTTACTGGTGGGAAAGTGGACGGAGAGCATGGCAGTGCCATACACATTGTTTTGATTGATACTATAACAGGCCATGTTGTTACATCTGGTCCAGCTTCGTGTGTCAAACTAGATGTTATTGTACTTGAAGGAGATTTCAATAACGAGGATGATGATAATTGGAGTGAAGAAGATTTTGATAGTCATGTAGTTAAAGAGCGGGAAGGAAAAAGACCTCTTCTGGCTGGTGATCTGCAAGTGACACTGAAGGAGGGTCTAGGAACATTGGGTGATCTTACATTTACAGACAACTCTAGTTGGATAAGGAGTAGGAAGTTCAGGCTGGGACTCAAAGTTTCCTCAGATTGTTATGAGGGAATGCGTATTCGTGAAGCCAAAACAGAGGCTTTTACTGTTAAGGATCATCGTGGAGAATGTAAGTACATAACTTCGCTATTTTTGTTCAACCCTTCTTCTGCCATGAAACTGATTTTGGCTTGCAGTATACAAGAAGCATTACCCACCTGCCTTGAATGATGAGGTCTGGAGACTGGAGAAGATTGGAAAGGATGGTTCATTTCACAAAAGGTTAAATAAAGCAGGAGTATATACAGTTGAAGATGTCGTACGACTTGTGGTCAGAGATCCACAGAGACTGCGGAATGTAAGAATTTAGTCACTTTTCTATCAGGAGAAGGTTTCTTAAGTTTGATTTGATTTTCTGAATTAAAATTTTATCCGTCCAAAATTTTCACAGATTAACTATCTTATGTAGATTCTCGGGAGTGGTATGTCAAATAAAATGTGGGATGTTCTTGTTGAGCATGCAAAGACTAGTGTTCTCAGTGGAAAACTCTATGTATATTATCCCGATGGTGCAAGGAATGTTGGTGTTGTTTTCAATAACATCTATGAGTTGAGTGGTCTAATTACCAATGAACAATATTACTCTGCTGATTCTCTCTCCGACAGTCAAAAGGTAAGCAAACCTCTGCTCTAAATTTTGCATTTACCCTTTGAATTTGAACTAAACTGTTGGATTTTTTTCAGAGAATGCTTAATCTGATTTCTCATGTCACTTGTTGAGATGTGGTTTCATTCTTGCCGCTTTGTTGTTTGTACAACCAATTTTTTATCTTGAAGGAGTCCGATTCTAGGGAAAAATATAAAACTTAAGATCTGATGCTTGACTGCAAGTCATTTTGCTTTTATTCTTGAGTTCTTGCAGTACAACACGAAACTTATTGCTAGTTTAAAAAAATGGCATAGAATATCCGCGTTTTTTTTTCTAACTTGAGTGAACAGATCAGACAGGCAGTTGGTTTAGTATAAACATACCCCTTATTGTTCTGGGGGTCATAAAGGTGGGAAGTTCTTCTTTTCTAGGAAAGGAAAAGTCGAAGTAAAAAAAAGTTTACGAAAATTTTTGAAGAAAAAAGGTGAAATTTCTGAAAAATGCGAGTCTCACATTCTTGTAGGTTTATGTGGACACACTGGTGAAGAAGGCATATGAGAATTGGATGCATGTTATTGAGTATGATGGCAAGTCTCTGCTAAATGCCAATCAGAATAAGACTTTGGGCACCTCCCAACCTCTGGCTGCAGGGGGTTCTCATGATTATTCAATTTCAAACTCCCTTGATCAGCAGACCTGCATCCCAAGTCTACCAGTTCCTGTAACTACTGGGCAGCCTTCAATGGATCCAGCCATAGCAGTCGGAGGTATATTGTTCCAACTGTAAGATTGTATCATTACCAACAATACCAGTTCCTTTGAAGTTTTTTTGTCCTTAATTTCGTTTTGAGTTTCCTCTTACGTTTTTCCTGTTTTTTTTTTTTCTTTTTTTGTTTTTTTCCTTCTTTCAACTGTCCATTTAGCTAATTACAAGAGTTAATACTTCCCTATTTGACACAAATTCTAGCGGAAAATCTATGGTTGAGATGTTGGCGCACATCTCAATCATATTCTATGATTCAAAACTAATTCTATTAAAATCTACTCGACACACAAATATACGGTGTGTTTCTCTTCTGAAAATGATCAAAGTGGACAGATTCTTCCCGCATACCGGGCAGCTTTTTTTTTTTTTTTTTAAGTTTTAGTTAGAAGACTAGTATTTAGATTTTGGAGTGCATGTCAAGATATTAATCCAACAGATTTGTTGTATAACTAGTATTTAGATTTTAGAATGCATGCTGAGATATTCATGTGACAAACTTGGTATGTGTCATATTGTGAAACCATTACTCCCTGGGATTACTGTTAGCAAAAAGAGTAGAAAGCATTACGTGATAAATTTAATGACTTGATATTTACCATACATCAATATGCAGAATATTTTTCTCAGCATCGATGTTTGTCAATAATGTGTGCAGGTTATCATAATGTCGCGACTACCAGATCCTCAATGCAACAACAGAATGATAATCTTCATTCTTCAATTCAGTTTGATAACACTGTACTCCCACTGCAAAACCAGTTACTGAATGCTTCACACCAATCTCAACTTCCTAGAAATGAAACTGAGATGACTCTTGGTTCACGACAACCAGCTACTCCTGGCTTTCAGAGTGTCGGCATTTCAAATCCTGGTTATAGAGGATTTGAGGACTACTTTCCAGAGGAGGAGATTCGAACTAGAAGTCATGAGATGCTAGAAAATGAAGATATGCAACATTTGCTACGTATATTTAATATGGGAGGAGGGCAATCTCATGCTTCCTTCAATACCCCAGAAGATGCATACCCTTACCCATCATCTACTTACATGCCTGAGACCTCCATGAGCTACCAGTTAGATGATGAACGAAACCGTTCCTCGGGAAAGGCTGTTGTGGGCTGGCTTAAGCTTAAGGCAGCTTTGAGATGGGGCATTTTTATTCGGAAGAAGGCCGCTGAGAGACGAGCACAACTTGTTGAGTTGGATGACCCATAGAATACGAACCACGACCAATCTCACCTGTTGTGATCTTGGGCCATGACTTTTGTGTTAGAGCATCAAATACTACTTTTTGGTACTCAGAATCATATTGAAGTTTTATAGAGTTGAGTAAATATGAAATTTGGATTAAATCATTTGGTGCAGCCTTACCTTAAAGCTCCTAATGTGCCTTTATAAAACAGTAGTACAGCAACATCTGCCTGTACAGGAATACCACCCTGCAGCAACTCTTGCATCCATTTTAGTTGTGACGTTTTTTCCACTCTACATTCTTGCCTGCAAGTTGTGAAGAATTGACAGTTTACCACCAGGTTTAAACCCAAGTCTGCAGTGGCTTGAAATTTCCAGGGTCGTTTCTTGGCATTTAGCAGTATGTACTGAATTTTGTGTTGTAAGCTAGATGGTTTTATTTTCTCTGGTTTGTTTTGTGTGCCGTTTGCATGTACAATAATTATAATAAGAAAAATGATTTTTTTATTACTAAATTTTAATAATTTTTTCTTGTAATTTTATTATTTTTTAAGTGATTTTTTTATTTTTTTATTTTTAATATTTCAAAATCATTAAGAACCTCATGTTATGAAAAAAATTATTAAAATTTAATAGTTAAAATATCATTATTCTTAAAATAAATCCCGAACAGCTGAATTTTACACTGCTATTTTTGCTTCTTTTTTTTTTCTCTTTCTGAATGTTTCTGCACACATGTAATTCTATATGTTTTGTCAACGCCCGCTAGTCAGTCTTGTGATACTCGTCTAAAAACAAGAAAGAATGAACCACAGGTTTAACCGAGTGCTATTGCTTCCTGTACCACCACAATTACTATCTACAACCCACAATTAACAGGAAAAAAAAAAAAACCTAAATTACTCTTTATGTTGCACCATACCACTCTTGTCTCCACAATCGCTCCGGAGAACGTGAACAAAAGTTATTTCCAAAAGGCATTTTATGGGAGAAATAAAAGTTCTATTTTCATTTGTTATTTTTAAATTTTTCTCTATTTGTTATCACATTTCTTCTATCCATAATTGGCATAGAAGGATAAGTTCCTTGCAAGACTTGATGATGAATAAGTTTCAAATCTTCCCCAGACAAAATATTTACATTTAATGTTTTTATGCCCCCAAAAGAAGATACTTGAAAAAAAAACTAAAAAAATATACCTAGTTGGACTTACACATGATTATATGCTTTCTAGAGTCAAAAAAAAAATAAAATTAAAATTTTCACTTTAATGAAAATTAAAATGTAACAATTTCATTTTTTAAAAATTATTATCATTTTTAAAATATTATTTTCTAAAATTTTATTTAATATATTAAAAAATGTTTAATATATTTAAAACATGAAAATTCACAAACCAAAATATATTTTGAAAGCATAAGAGAAACAACAGAAAAAAAGTCTAAATTCAAAATTGTAATATTGAAAAGATTTAAAAGATTTTATTCAGAACTTAATGAAATAAAATCTATAACAATATATAATATATAAAGGCTTTCTTGTCTACATTTAAAATTTTATTCTTTAAAATATAATTATTTATTAATTTTTTGAAAATTATCGATTACTTCTGCAAGCTTTTTATAAAATCGTCTATCTCTACTCTTTTTTTTCTTTTTCTATCAACAATAGTTATTATCTCATCTTTTCTAATATATTTCATTTTATTTTTAATAAATATAATTTAATTTTACATATTAACTTAATAACATGAATATTTAAAAAATGTCTACACATACGCAGGCATGTGTTTACACTAATTTTAATAAAATAAATAAATAATAAACGTTAACTTATATATATATATATATATAATTTCATTTTTTTCATAATTTTTTAAGATTTAATTATATTATGACATTTCATAAATTTAAAAATGTTCAATTAAGTTTATATTAATTCTTTTTAGTTTATTGAGTCATCAATATATTAAAGTTTTTTAATTGAGTCCCTTATTTTCGATATATTTTTAACAATAAGATGACATGACACTTAGTGTCTTCTTGCTTAAAATCACTATATAATACTAAAAGACTTTAATGATGAAGATTTTCTTAAGAAATTGACTGTATTTAAAAAAATTATTTATAAGAAAATTAAAATAAAAAAATATAAAATTGATAAATTGTAAATTAAGTAATAATAAAATTATTAAATTATTAAATAATTTAATTTCATAATTTTTTAGTTTTCTAATTTTAATATATTTTTATATTTAATAATTTCATAATTTTATAATGTCATAATATCATAATTTCAAAATTTATAATTTTTTAATCTATAATATCGTAATTTTGTTACTTTTTTAATTTTACAATTTCATAATTATATAGTTATATAATTTTATTAATTTATAAATTTGTAATGAATTAATCATAGAATATAAAAATATTAACTGTAAAATTAGATAATTAAAAAAATTAAAAACTAAGAAATTAAAATTATAAAATTTTATTTTTTATTTTTTATTTAATAAATTTATTATTGCCTAATTATCTAATTTTATATTTTATATTTTTTATCTTATTATTTTATAATTTTAATTTTCTTGGAGAAAATCTTTTATTAAATACAATTAAAATATTTAAGTTGAATGATAGTTGTGTAAAGTAACTGTTACGTTATACAATTAAATGTATAAAGTAAGAGAGGTAAGTTGATGAAAAAGTTTTACATTTTAAAGATTCAATAGACCAATGAAAAAAAAATTTAAAAGAAATTTAATTGAAAATTTTTAATTTTATTAAAAACTCAAATCACAAGTAAACCTATTTTTAAGACTAATAGTTTATAAAGAAAAGTTTTAAAGAAGAAAAAAACATTAAAATACATATCTTTTAAATTCTCTCTGTATTGAATGCGACTTTGATGAAAAAAGAGAGGCATGAGTACTAAAATTATTATAAATTAAAAGTAATTACTAGATAATTCAATACCCCTCTTTATCTTTCTTTGTATCAAATTTTTTTAAAAGAAATTTAAATACATTTTTTTTATATTTAATAATGATTCCAATAAACAATCCATATGTATTAAAAAGATAAGAATAAAGATGAATGATAGTTCTTTGATAATTGTTTACAAGTAACTTTTATCTCGTGTGGTGGGTAAAATTTTAAATTTCCCAATATCAATTTTATTTTATTTTCCTTTTAATAACATTGACTAATATATTTAACGTTTAATATATTTAACTTTTACTAATTGAGTGTATTTTACTTAATAACTTAAAAGTTAAAATTAAAATTAAAGAAACAAATATATATTACAAATACTAAATGAAATAGTTTTCTCAGTCAAATTATTAAAGTTTAGAAAACGTAGAACAGTTACTTTAATCAATAAAAATATCTAATAATTTTTTTTAAGTAGTTTTGTAAGATTAGTGAATGTGTTATTCTTTTAAAATTGTTATTATTCTAATTTTGTCTATTGTGAATAGGATGTCAAACAAATTCGTACCCACGATTATTCACATATAAAATTTATAATGGGTAGGAAATGAATATTCACGGTAACAGGTACAAATATTTTTAATACCCGCATATTAACGGACTAAGAATGAATATTATAGTATCTGTACTCGTCAATACCCATACCTGCTATACTCTAATTTATATTAAAAATAAATAAAAAACATGACTAATATATTAACATATTAATTTTGAATGAATTATTTTTTATCAATTAATTTTTTAAAAAATTATTATTTTGTAAACTGTCATTCAACACTACTTACTACTTAAATAAATTATTTGGACTTTGTTTAAAATTTATGAATGCATTATTTACATGTGAGTGTCAGGATTTGCTATTTATTTATTTATTTATTTTATTTAAAAGGCATAAGTTTTTCGTAAATTTCTTGATATGAACTGAGTTACATCTCATATGCCGTGTTGAAAAAAAAAAAGAGATAATAGAAGAATTAAAAGAAGAAAATATATTTAAAATATCATGGATCTCTACTCCTGAACGATACAACAGAACAAAAATTGTGGGATGAAAGTTATCTAAATAAATTTAAAAGACAAAATTACGAATTTTTGTATAAATCAAACTTATAATTAATTTTTTTAATGTATTGAATAAAATTTCATTTCATTTTAGATGTTTTTATATAAATAGAAAAAAACATTTTTTTTTCTATCACATTTTTATGCGTAAATTGTTGCTCATAGTTAATTTCAATATTCTCTTTTTTTTTCTTTTACTTTCTGTAACCTCAATTCTTAATTAAATATTAAAAATTGATTTTATAAAAGTAATCTTACTTGCATGTCATTTTATTGGTCTGTAGTTGTAGATAAACAGAAGAGAAAGAAAATATAATTTCATTGGTTGTGTTTTAAATGTCCGTTTGATTTTTAAAAGCTCTTCTTAGCTTTTTCTTTTTCTATTTTCATTTTCAAATAAAACTCATTGCCACATATCTCATTAGATTATTTATTAATTTATTTACTCATGATCTCTTTACAGTCTGGTTGCCTTTTATTTGTATACCATTTTTTTGTCATAATATACAAAAAAAATTGTTACACAATTAATTATCGAGAAAATTTATAATGGTACTTTTTCTAAAAGAATTTTGGTAAACAAATAGGTACTACCAATATTACTGCCAAAGCATCAATGAAAATGCTACATGTGATGAGAAATTAACACTGTTATACATAAAATAAACAGATCATTCTAATTCTCTCAATCTGTATAACGTTTTTTTTTTCTCAACAAAATTGACCATTGGAAAATGCTGTTAGAACTAAAATTGATTACAAATTCAAATTTTTCGACAATTAATTTTTTTTTTTATAAAAAAAATTGTACTTCTCCATGTCAAACTCCAGGTGGCATGTGAATTGCACTTCTCACATGGAAGTACGTTACTTCTCAAAACTTCAAAACTTTAAAACAGTCTTTTTGCAATACAATGAACATATGTAACTTATATGATTAAAAAACAAATGACAGGAAAAAACGTATACAGTTTTCTTTTCATATATTTATTATTTCTGAAAAGTTTTAATACAATTAATTTGCAACTGCCAAATTAATAAAATTAAAGTATTATTGGAATTTATTAGCCTGTTTATGTGATAAAGATGAATGAATGTGAATTTGTTTTTGGTGAAGAGGCAATACTTGGTAAAAATTTAAAGCCTCAAAACCAGGCATGTTTTAGAAAGCACCCAAGAAATGATAACAAGCGAAACGACATGGCCTCTGTGTGGGGCATATGTCGTTTCGGGCTTGACCAGTGATTCCCAGATGCCATGTGTCAGTGTTAGAGTGAATGCATATTGCGTCCAAAGCTTGCATAGAAAGCAGCGTAGTGAGAAAAACACAGCACAGTTTGTGTTTGCAGCAGCGATAACGTTTATGGTAACATCATTAATTTCATGCGAGTTGTTCATCTATAAAAAAATCTCCAATGTCCCCAAACTTTTTCATCAGCTTCTGGGTTGCTCATTGTTTCAAACCTGAGAACCATTCACTCTTGTTTTCTCTTTCAAAAATTCTTACACAGTTTCAATTCTTCATTTTTCAATGGTCAGAATCCGGACACAGGCCGGATCTAAGAGACTCAGAATCGTCTCAGAACCTCAGACGCTGTCTCCTAATATTTACCAACATCTTCCGTTTGAAATTGTGGAGGAAATTCTGTCGTTTTTACCCATCAAAGAGGCAAAACAGCTATGCATTCTCTCATCGGAGTTTCGGAGTCCCACCCATACCAATCGCAAATTCTTGTTCGGAAAAGATTTGTCGAACCGGTGCAGCCGAGAGTCCATGGTTCAGTTGGTGGATAACCTCTTTGTGACTCACAGGGGTCGTTACATTGATTCTTTTCAAATCTACATTAACCCTGTTGGGGTTGAAAACTTTCTCCACAAGTGGCTCGAGATTTGCCGTGAGAAGAGAATTCAGGAACTGGACTTGTTTTTTCTGGAACCTGGGTACACTCTCACCGCAGATTTTGTCAACCAGCTGAACAAATTAAGCTTCTTGAAACTGGTCCATTGCAACTTGGAGTTACCACTGAACCTCTTAAGTATGGCCAATCTGAGAAGTCTGATTCTGAGGTTTGTCCCTCTCACAGATGAAAGGATTCACGCTTTGATATCTCATTGTAGGCAGCTTGAGACTGTTGATCTGCTTTACTGTACTGGACTTTTGTGTGTGGAAATATATGCCAGGGAGCATAGATTTTTCAAAAAGTTGAGAGTTGCTGGCTGCAAGAATTTGGAAGTGTTTGTGGTTGATTCCCCAGTTGTTGAGTGTGTGCACTATTATGGGCATGTCCCAACAAGAATCCGGTTTATTCAGACAACAAAACTGAATGAGGTTTACCTCAATTTTATGCCTGCTGGGAGCAGAGGGTATTTGCAGGCTTCTGTGGTAGAAAAGCTTGTCAGTGACATCCCTAATGTCAAAGTTTTATCAGCTTCTGCTCTAGTTCCTGAGGTATATACATGCTAATGTGTTTCTAGTTAGATCTTTGTCATTTGGTGGACAAAACTCAGATACAGTTTTTTAGATGATGCTTGTCATATGCTCTCACGAAAATCAAAGTTTTACTTCTGTTGTATAGTAAGTTAAGGATCTGCATATAGAATTTGTCTTTTTGATAGATTGATGGTGACAATTTTATTTTAATTGGAATTCAGGCTCTGACTGCAAAGTTTCGACGTGGAGTTTTTGGAGAGGCGAGCTACAGTTTCTTGAATCTGATGGAGCTTCATTTGATCATGGAGGGGGGACTCTTTTGCAATCCATATGATATTCTGGCGTTTATGAAGCATTGCCCTCTCCTGGAGAAGCTTTTCATTGATGTGAGTATATAACACTAATTAATCCTCAAACAATAATTAACAGCAATTACTAATTGCCTTTTGATATGATTTTATGATCTAGATGGTTTGGAATAATAGATTATACTTTTATCAACTGGTGTATTCATTCTGCCTTCCTTTCTCAGCAGAAGTTTTTCAATAAAATTGTGCATTCAACTCATTCTAGTATAAATTCAATAACTAAAAGGTGTATACATATGGATAATAAATTACTTTAAACTTTTGATGCATATAGAAAATGAGTGATGAGAAGTATATTTATGGATTTTATACAATTCTTTGATTACTTTCAATTACAATTTTTCTTTCTAAAGGCTTTAAACTATATATTACAGATAGATGATTACACTTTTGACTGCGGACCATACTGGGAACTGCATCAAAAGTCTAAGATGGAGAATTTTGATCTCTGCTTTGATCGGCTGAATTTTATTAAGCTTAGAGGTTTTAAGTTCATTACAGCTGAACTTCAACTGGTGAAGATCCTTCTGCAAAAAGCAACCCATTTGGATGCATTGGTTCTCGTCTCACAGAAGAATTGTGTTGCTAACGTATGGACACCATATGGACGTCGATATGACAAACTTCTTCACTCGTGGAAAGCATCGCCAGAAGCAAAAATAGTTACATTTGAGCATCTGGATGACCAAAGTCGCTCAAGTTCATCATCCCATTCAAGAGACTGCGTACTTTCAATCGACTAGAGTTTTGGTATGAGAATAAACCTTTTAGTTTATCAGTTAGAGCGATAGCATTGGTGTAAGTTCCAACTTTTCAAAGTTATTAGGCAAAGGAGACATCACAAAAATTCAGGATAGTTTCATGGCTAGTTTATACCGGTGTAAAATTTATTTATCTTTGCATATCCTTGTCTAGTGTTGAGATGGTAAAGTGATAACATTGTGCAATATGATGCTAAAAACCATGAAAAAACTCAAGGGGTTTGTTTAGTATTTTGATCAAACATGTAGTAGATAAAAGAACAATTATCCGCCTCTTCAATCATATCTGCTTTAGTGTTAAACTTAATTGTGACAAAGACTCAACTAATTATAGGTTATAATTAATCACATTCATACGATTCACACAAATAACTTTACTTGTAATTCACAAACTCAACTGATAACCAGGAACTTATCACCATCGCTTTTGAAACCTCATTTTTCCTTCTCATTCGTGCAATATGTTCCATAAAATATAACAATTAACCCATTTATTGCATAGCACAATAATTGGTCTCGAAAGACTGACAAGTGGTATAAGAGCCAATGGCTAAAACGGGTTAAGACTAGTGCAATATGATTTTTGTATCGAAAGTCTTTTTGACAAAGGTTTCATGTAAGTGTGTCCTGTCAAGGAAAACGACGATATAAAAAAAAGGGCAGAAAATGAGTACTCGTGGTTGAAAATGCTTTCGTTAAAGAGGAAGTGTACCAATGTGGTGGAAGAGACTCACCCTTGAGGAGGAGATTGTTAGGAATGTGAGTCTAAGTTCCACATTGGCTAGAAATGAGAAAATATAGCACAAGGATGAAGATCCATAACTCTATTGCTTTAAGGTTTTTGGTTGAGAGTAGTCTCAATGTCTTATGTTGTTAGACTCATATCTCATTGGTATTTGTATCTCCTCCTTCAACCCCCTATAGACCTAACACAAATAACATCATAATTATCATTAAAACCTCCTCTTTCAACTCATCATACATCACTCAATCATGATAGACTTACTCAACAAGTCTCTCCTTTACGCTAAACAAGACACTCATAAGTTGTCCATGAGAAAGGAAACGGAGAAAATGATCATTTTATATTATTAAACACAAAGTATATCTTAAAGTTATACAAAATTAAATAAAAATTAATATTAAATCAATGAGACATGAAAATGATTGTAATTGAAATGAATATTTATCTTTATTGCAATTGATTATGTAAATCAAGCTACAACAAAAAAAAAATATTTTATTTTTAACAAAATAATTTAGTATCACTAACCCTACTTTGAGATTATTATTACTGCTACTAATGAAGATAATAGTTTTGGCATGAATAATGTAATACTTACCATTGATATAAATGATCTCTAATTTCTACAACTACTACTTTGGTACTAATACAATATACACTCATATAAATCTGCACTCGTTTTTAAGTTCACATCCCACTTTAATTCGTATTTGGAAAATGAAACTTTTCGGATCAAGTTTCAAATAAGTTTTGCATCAATTCAGTATTATCGAACGATATTTTGCATGGATGGACTGTAGTTTGGATTGCTTCACAAAACAATAATCTTTGGGCACTGACTATCATTCAAACATAAACTTTGGCATGTGTGTTTCGTGCTTCCGTGACTACTCTTCCATAATGAGGTTAATTGTTTTTTTAATAAATATATAATTTATTATATGATCCTTTATATCTCATAATTATATGACTCATAACATTTTATACTTATATGACCTCTCATATTACATAATTATATATGTATATGACTCTTAATATTCTACAATTATATAATTCTTAACATTTCATAAATATACATCACATCTAAATCCGCCTCTAAACTTTCAAAATCAAAATATCGACGTAAGATTGTTACCATTATAATAACAGTCTTATAATACTTATCGTCAACATCACAATTTATTATTATCCTTATTATTACTCCTAAACTCTCAAAGTCAAAATATCGACTTAAGATTGTTACCATTATTACTAATAAATGTCTTAGAATACTTATCATCAACATCACAACTTATTATTATTCTTGTTGTTACACCTTTCACTGATGATAACAATAATTACACCATATTTTTTTATTGTAATATAATTTTCACAATTCTTATTTTAAATTTATTGCTATTATAACTATTATTATTTATTTACATGTTCTTGTTATAATATGTATATATAGTATTGTGATAAATGTTATTATTGTGATTTTTCTTTTAACCATGGTAATTTTTCTTTTAACAATTTTGTTCAAAATATATAATGTCTTTAGGTTAGGTTTTAGCAGTGAAAAGAATCAGAAATTTTTTTGTTATTTTTTACAATTATATAAAAATTAAATGATATAACATATTTTGTATTCATGTTACTGTATTTTTACAATTACAAAATATATACATCTACAACTATTACACCAATTCCCTTTAAAAAATATTTCGATTTCAGATCATTTATAATATTAATTATATATAAGATGAATATAAAGAACAGATTTTATAATATGTACAACAAACTTTTTTTCACAAATTTTAGAATTGTAATTATGTATTTTACTGAAAATGATTAGGTTACTAAACTAAAAACACTACATTTGAGCGTTTAATTTTATAAT
>Ga0214544_1000773_pt1 | contig 61848 bp, 64 predicted proteins | sample CNSS3metaG_FD_160074 | JGI IMG/M metagenome (GOLD analysis project Ga0214544, IMG submission 160074) | Root nodule microbial communities from cowpea collected in UCLA plant growth center, Los Angeles, California, USA - CNSS3 | ecosystem: Host-associated > Plants > Roots > Nodule | place: USA... | reverse complement strand
TTTTATTAAATTATATATATATATATATATATATATATATTATGTATTAAGTTATGTATATATCTTTAAAAAATAAAATAAAAACTAATTTTATAAACCTTAATTAATAAATCGATTAAGGTTTTGTATTTGATTGTAACATTTTTTTAGAGCAAACCATTAATAAAATATAAAAATAAAGAAAGAGAGATTGAGAAAACGAGATTGGAAAGTAAAGAGATTGAATAACTCATACTCACAAGATCTCCTAATCAGTATCTTAGTATGATTTATGTATGTTAGATTTATGATTATCTCATTACTATATTTCTTCTAAATTAAGTTTTTCCTAGTATGAAAACTAATTTGATTTTAGGGATTTTTTTATGAAGTTGGCACGAACCCTAATTATATTTTTTCAAATTAGTATTACCCTACATTATAAAATATTGGAATTTTATGTTTTTCACTTCATATAATAAATTATTTGAATAATCTTGAATTGGACTAGAAATTAGAATACTTATTTTGCATGAACTCAATCTATTAGAAAAATTCAAAATTGAAAAGTGTGAATTTCCGTATGAGAATGGTTTAAGTAAAAAAATAATTTTTTTAATTAATAAATTATATATAAAAAAAATATAAATTGGCATTCCTAAATTTTTGGTTCAAATTTCGCCACTGCTCCCTCTCATATGCTTGCTGACTTAGAAACATTTCTAGGGCTCAAAGCTTTGCTGAAATACGCCAGGTCTTCTATCTTGCATTAAAATTGTGCCAATTCCAACTCCTAACACATCACACTCTAACTCGAATTCCTTTTCACTCTTAAATAAAATTAACTATCATGTTAAACCTCGTATTTACCTCATAATTAAATATTTAACCCTTAAATAAAATTAATTATCATGCTAGAGACTAGAGGCTCCCCAGGTAATCAATCTATGTTAAACCTCCTAGGTAAGGGAGAAGAACTAAGACTGGCATCGGCTGAAATGGAGCTTGCCCCAGGTACGAAATGTCTGCAAGGGAAGGACATCGATCTCTCCCCTTTTGAACTTACCTAATAATTAAATATTTAATTCTTAAATAAAATTTGATTAAGTCTCGAATTTACTTAATAATTGAATTTTTCACATAATTAAAAAAATATAATTATCATATCTAGTCTCGGACTTGTTTGATTATAACTTTTTATCATCTTGAATCTCAAATTCCTTTGATAACTAAAAAAGTATATTAAAATTTAAAATTAAAAAACATATTAATCAAATCAAAGTTTTTCTAAATAGTTTGTTTTTAAAAGAATTACACAATCTTGATTTTTTATTTTGAATGAGAATACATAAAAATAAGGTTAAACATCTTGTCAGTCTCAATTAAAAATTATTTTAATATTTTTTTTTAATTGTTTTTTTTTTTTTTGTCATCATCTCTTTGCATTTTTGAGGTTGCAACAATGTCACCTATATAGGGGACTTCTGAGAATTGACCTTATTAGTTGAGTGTACAAAATATTTATTCTTTTTAAATATCTGTTTCCTGTTTTTATATTGACTTTCTTATTAGTATCTTTGTTCATATTTGTATTACTGCCATGCTTTGCTTCAATATCTGCACGAGAAATTTTCTAAATGTTTTTTAGGTGTTGGGTTTGGGTAGTCTTAGTTTTGAGAATGATTCTATGTTCCTTTGCTGAAATAGTAGGTAACCCCACAGGTTTGAGAATGATTCTATGTTCCTTTGCTATAAAATCCCTTCTAAAGAGGTTTGTTGTCCTGAACCCAAAATCTTCTTCCTTGAATTCGGTTCTTCTCATATTATTCCACAGATAACAACACACAATGCTTCTTCTCTTCTCTTGATACCTCGTTAAACACCTTGAACCCTTGAGGCGTCTCTATCTTCACTATTTGTTTCTTCCAAACAATAATCATCTCCCCAAGCCAGGACATTCCTAGCACCATATCAATGTCTTCGAAATCAAACAAATAAGCATCAACAGTGAACACCCTTGCTTCTAATTCAATTGTGAGTCTTTTACAAACACCACAACTCTTCGAAATATGTCTGTCCCCGAATAGAATCTCCATGTCCTTGGTATTTTCCCACTTGCAACCCATAGCTTCAACAAGCTTTCTGAAATGAAATTATGGGAAGCCTCATTGTCCACCAAGATAAAAAATGGAAACTCACCCACCCTTCCATTGATTTTAAGGGTTTTGGATACTTCTTTACTTTCTACTCCCAAGACCTTTAAATTGAGGGCATTGCAAACACCATTTGTCTCTTCCTTTTCTTCAACAACGGATGCCTCTACTTCGGGCTCCTTTTCATCGCATGTCATTAGGATTTCATCATTTATAATGATGACTCTCAATTGCTTGATTGGACATTGGTGCATTGGTCTATAGTGCCCACTACACTTAAAGCATAACCCTTTCTTACGTATATCCAATAGATCTTGGTAAGCCAGATGTTGCACTCCTTTATCCTTATACCCATTCCATTTTTTTTTCATTATAGTCTCCCTTCATACTTGGGCCAGGCTCATTCACACCTCCACTGCCCCCAAATTGCCTTGGAGCGGGTCTACCCGAGATGTTGGATCCAAATCTATAGCTTGCTTCGCTTCCTCTTCTCCACGCGTGTCTCCATTCCACTGCCACCCCTTGTTTACTACATTCATGATTATTAGTAACAATAAAAAAATTTAACTAAATTACATAAATTGTTACTAAAGTGATTTAGTAACATTACATTACATGATTTAGTAACATTACATGTTATGTATACTCTACGTTACTAATGACTTTTAATAACATGTTGACGTATCAATTGAAACATTTACAAAAATATTACTAAATACTTTTGACAACATTTATTAAATGAAAATGCAACATTTTAAACAATATTATTAAATATTTTTAGTGATATTTTTTGTATAAAAGAGTAACACTATAAAAATGTTACTAAAAATCTTTAATGACATTTCTTTTAAATATAGAGAAATTTTCAAATTGTTACTAAAAGGTTTTAGTCATATATTTTTTTAATAAAGGTGATGTTATATGTAACGCCTCATTTAATTTAATAAACGAAATTAAAGGAAGCATCACGCTAAAATAATATCTCTGAACACACAGCCAAGTCCCAGGTGAGAGACATCACAGTATACTTCAAACGGCTTCCCAACATCGGGAATCACTAGTATCGGAGCACTGGTCAATCTCCACTTCAGCTCTTGAAAACATTCCTCACACTTATCCGTCCAAGTGAAAGGCTGATCCTTCCGTGTGAGTTGTGTCAGAGGCGCCGCTATCTTGGAGAATCCCTTTATGAATCTCCTATAGTAGCCAGCTAGACCCACAAAGCTTCTTATCTCTGTTGCAGACTTGGGACTTTCCACTTTACCATTGCCTCAACTTTTGTTGGATCCACAACTATATCTTGTGCAGATATCACATGGCCCAAAAATTGCACCTCGTCCATCTAGAATTCACACTTAGATAACTTGACATACAACTATTTCTCTCTTAGAACACCAAGCACTGACCTTAGGTGTTCGGCATGCTCCTCCTGAGTATTTAGAATAGATGAGAATGTCGTCTATGAAGACTACGACAAACTTATCTAAGAAGGGTCTGAAAATCCGGTTCATGTAGTCCATGAACACAGCCGGATCATTGGTCATACCGAAGGGCATAACCACATACTCGTAGTGTCCATACCGGGACCTGAAGGCCGTCTTTTGCACATCTTCAGCCTTTACCAAAATCTGATGGTATCCCGACCTTAGATCGATCTTCGAAAACACCAACGACCCATGCAACTGATCCATCAAATCTTCAATTCTTGGGAGGGGATACTTGTTGTTGATGGTCATCTTGTTCAGTTGCCTGTAATCCACGCACAGGCGTGACCCATCCTTCTTCTTCACCAACAACACTTGTGTTCCCCACAACGAAGTACTGGGTCAGATGAACTGCTTCTCCATCAGCTCCTCTATCTGACTCTTTAGCTCTACCAGTTCTACTAGAGCCATGCGGTATGGAGCCATCGATACCGGACCCGTTCCAGGTACTAGGTCAATTGTGAACTCGACCTCTCTATTAGGAAGCAATCCTGGCACTTCCTTCGGAAATACATCTTCAAATTCCTGCACAATCGGTATCATTAACGTCGCCTCTCCCCTTTGCACCTCTTGATGTGTGAAGATCATGAAACATTGCGCACTACCTTGTAGCTCCTTCATAAGTCCGTGAGATGATAACAACTCGGATTCCACTAAGTCGGGGAACAACAACTTCTTCTCTCGGCAATCTATAAGAATGTGATTGGCAGAGAGCCAATCCATCCCTAAGATTACCTCCAATTCTTGTAGAGGCATGAAGATTAGGTTCACTATGTACCTGCGTCCCTCTACCTCCAATAGGCCAAGCAAGAGTCCAAGCGAGAGTCTCTCACCTGAGCGAGACCCTTCAGCCTAAGCGAGGAGCTGGTCGAGGGCAGTGTGATGGTTGATCTGGAACATGAAAGGGATTGGTCATAAAGATTGATATAATGTATATATATATGCATGATAGGCCTTTCTTGATTGAATAAACTTGATTGGTCGATGGTTAGTGTGTAAATCCTTGAGATCTCTAGGTGGGATTTCAGGGTCGTGCTTCAGTGGTCGGGACGTAATCCCATGGCCCTTGTTAGTGGGTGTCCATGGTGGTGCCCCATCTATATGGTTTGGTAAGGATTCAAGGTAAGGTTACATCCTGACACTCTAAGGAGTCAGCTAGTCTCACTTAGAGCGGACTAACTCTTGTGGTGAGAGTAGCAGGAGGCCTGAAACTCATTAAGGGCTAACCTTGTGTGTGGGAGATTGATTCATTGTAACACTTGTAACACATAGCTCGGGGGTGAGCAGAGGTATCCACCACAAGTGCAAGCATCCGCTAAATCCGACCAGATTATATGTATCCGAATGAGTGGAGTCGAGTCTTAGTGTATTAGTTGAAAGTCATAACATGCTTGGGTGTTGTATGTATAGTTGACTGCGAAAGTATATCTGATTGCATGCTAAAATCTTTTGGCTCTAGGTTACCCTTTGCTTGTTTGTTTGCTTTGTATGTTGTTCTTCTACTCTTGCGATGATAATCAATTTGTTGATGGGAGCAGATGTGAGAGGTACGCGTGGTCAACAAGGGAGAGATGATTCCGCTGCATAGTCTTCTTGGGCTGGACTTCCTGTCCTTCTTGGGCTTTTCTTTAGGGCTATGGTCCATGTACTTGTCTGTCTTTTTGGCCATCGTGGTGTGCCTCGGATTGTAAGGAGTGATGTTTAAACTCCGAGACCGCACTGAGATATTATTTTAGTGTGATGCTTTCTTTAATTTCGTTTATTAAATTAAATGGGGCGTTACATTATAAAAATGTTACTAATATAAAACATCCTTTAATATAAAATATTTTAAAAATACATATAATAACCATCTCATTCAAAATTTCACTAGATTGAGAACATATGAATTTAAGTTTCCGTAAGTACATATATCTAGGAAAAAATTTACTAAAGGGAAGATGTTAACAATTGTTAGGAAGTTCTCACAAAGAGAAATCCAGCACTATAATGAACAATTTCCATACTAATTTGAAAAAACAAAAAACTGCTCTTACAAACAACAAAAGTGTTATCCCACTATAATGAGGTCATGAATTACATAACATCATATGGCTTGGTTAAGGACCAAATGTTCAAAGAAAAAAAAATAGACTGCAATTCATAAAGCAAAAATATAGTGAAATATAGTTGAAGATGGATAAGATTTCAACATCTGGCCGTAATGGATAAGAGAAATATACATCTGCAGTATAATATGAGCATAATTGAAATAGAAGGAAAAAAATAAAAGAAGTATACATTACAAAATAAATCAGATTATTATGAAAATGTTATGTTACCATTGAAGCTTCCATTGCAAGAACACTACCAAACATGACAGTTGATAAGGATGAGTCATACATTAAAACAACACATCACAAGGGAAACAAACAAAATTGCAAAAGATACCTTCAAGGCAAATATGTTCGAACCAAGCTAAGCTAAATAAATTTCTCGATGTTTTAAGAGCTGCCATAAAGTGAAAATAATTTTTTTTGTTATTCTCGATAGAAATATTAGATAAGACCAATTTATAGTTTTCATCATCCACTGTTTTTTTGTCTCAGTTCTCTTTCTAAACCATAGGCCAGGGCATCATCAACTTGAACTCCAGAAAAAAAACAGAGTAGATTCTCTTAACAGCAGCAAAATTTCCACGAAGATCTTCAAAAGTATTAACCAGTCCTTGAACCTAAAATAAGTCAGTCACTGTGATGTTTTTATTACTTGTTGAATGCGTGAGTTTAGTATGTGTTCTAAACTATACTATATCCACCAAGCATAACTTTATTAGAGAATGCAGTTACACTAATGTACTTGGACAGAAAAAGAGAGTAACACACTATAAGTAAAAGGCTAAAAATCATACTCATATATAGGTGTGAAAAAGTAATAAACTCATTTACTTGTGAGTATTAATTGTCAGAATCCATCAAATTAAATTAGCGAAAAACTTATCATAAATGCATTGTTGCACATGAACATTCTTTCAAAGCACAGAAAGCATAAATAATAGGGATAATGGAAGCAAGGAATGAATAATAATGAATTTAAGAGATAGAAGATGAAATTATGCAGAAGTGGAGAGAAAAGTGAGGCTAGCTACTATATATTTATGAGTGATGTTTTTGAAATGATGAGTTAGTATTTATGTGTGTGAAAATTGCATTTCAGCAGGAGCAATAGCAGAGTGTGTGTGAAAATCTGCAAATGCATATCCAAGAAACAACAGTCATTTAAACGAAATATTACAAAATATTACATGATTAACAATGATAAGAGATGGATTTTAAAGTATAAATTTTACCCTCAGTACATAGTATGTTATCATGTTTTCCTTCTGGCCTTCAGATGCTACAGCCTAATCATTATGAGTTAAAAGACCAACCAATTAGTCATTACTCATTCCTCCAAAGACATATCAATAAACATAACATTAGTACCTGTCAAACTTTATTTTTCCACTAACATTTTGGAGAATGTATAAATGTTGTTTCATGGTTGTAAGTATATGAAGAGAGTTCATCATGCCCTTGCAGCAGACAAATGAAACAAAATATCAAGTTAGTTCCTTAGGTAAGATCATTTAGTAAGTTCTAGAATATAATTAAGTAGATAGCAATATACTCACCTACACTATATTAGACCATTTAGTGGGTTTTCACCATCATATGAAACCTTACCTTGTTGAATCTGACTCATAGTGCATTACCATAGACCAATACTTAGACGTAGTTAAGGTTTTGATAACAAAATGAACGAAATCAATGGAATTGGAATTTACAAACCATGATATTAAATTGAAAATGGCTTAATTGAATAATAATAAAAAATAATAAAGAGGAGCGTGACGGAGGAGCGTGACGGAAGAGCTTGATGAAAGAGGTCAATGGAGGAAACATGGGTGAGAAGCAAGAGACTACATAGTAAAAATGTAGTGAAATTTAATGCAACACATATTATATTTGAAATAATAATAAAAAATAGCCACGGTTAAAAAATAGTTAACAGAAATAAAGATTTTTTTATAGTGATCTATAGTGACATTTAAAAAACATATTACGATATTATTGATAATATTTTGGTTTAATTATGCTTTTGATTCCTATTTTGGAGTTAAAATCTCAAATTGGTACCCGAATTTTTGAAATTCTCAAATTGGTCCCCTTTTTAGTTTAAAAGTCTCAAGCTTGCCCTTTCCGTTAAGTCTGGGTTGACGGCATTAGGTGTATAGTGACATGGCAAGGTTGACCAGTTCTGGAACAATGATTTGGCAGGAAAACAGTGACGTGGAATGGCAGGTGTAATTAAATGAGGTTTAGGGTAAGTTAAATTGTTAAATTAGGTTTAGGTATTTTATAATTTACGCTAGGAAATTTTTTTTTCAAAAATATGAGAATACTGAAATTAGGTTTAGAGTTTTAAAATAAGAAAGGTTGGGAAAATTTGGGGATTGTGCGTTTGGTAGAACCTTTGGAGTGCGCTCATCCGTCTGCTTCTCCATCATCATCACACATGGGTTTGTTGTGTGATTGGATTGCGCGCATTGATTTGAATCGCTGGAGCATTCGCAGGCTAGTTGATTTCCCCGTTTTGGTTCAGTGTTTTTGTTCGGTGTTGTATTTGTTCTGTTGCAAAGTGTGCTTTTTGGAAAGCAAATGTTGTTAGTTTTGTCGGTCAATAGTAGTGTATTATGGAATATTGTGCTTATTTTAGCATGGGTCTGTGTCATACCATGTGCTCCTTTATTTTTCGTTGTGGTCCCCCCTTTTGAAAGTGATATTGTGTGTTAGTGTACTTTGTATTTTAAATTTTTTTTAATGTTTGTCGATATTTGAATATTATATAGGTGTATTTTGTGAATATTATAAATGGAGGACGAAAATTTTGATGTAGTGTTCCATCACGAAGGGAAATTTGTGAATGAGGGGAAACTTATATATGATTATAGGGAAACTACAATCATGTCTTGTGACCCAGATCGCTGGAGTTATTTTGAGGTCTTAAGTATCTTGAGGGAGATGGGATATGTTAGGGGGAATGATTTGTGGTATTGTGTGGGAGGTGGTTCAGTTTTGGAGGATAGGTTAGAGCTTTTAAGTGATGATCGTAGGGCCATGCACATAGTAACCATTGCTAGGATAATTGGGGAGGTTCATCTTTTTGTGGTGCATAGGATGTATGATGAACAAGAAATAATAGAAATGTTGGAATATAATTTTGGAACAGCAGATAGTGGTGAGGTGGGCCAAGTTGGTGAGTTGGGTGGTGAAAAACAGGATTTTGTTGCTGAGTTTGTTTTGGATAATATGGTTGGAGATGAAGGTTAGTCAGAAAAAGGACCTTAGCTCCATGATTGTGTTGAGGGTGACTGTGAGTTAGATAAGGTGGGAGAGGCTGGTCCTAAACCTGTTGAACCTGAACCTGTTGAAGGTCAACTTATAAAAGGTGAACCTGTTATAGGTGAAGGTGTTGAAGGTGAACTTGTTCAAGGTGAAGCTGTTGAACCTGAACCTTTAGAAGTTGAACCTTTGTAAGCTAAACCTGATGGGGAAGATACAGTTGGTTTAGACAATGTTGGTATATGTGATAGAGTTGCTCATGTGGACAGTTGGAGTGACTCTGGACCTCATGGAAGTACTGAAGAGAGTGTTCACGATCATCATGATGAAGGATTAGTAGATGTCTCCATTGATTCGGATATGGAGCATGAAGCTCATAAATGGCAAGGTAGTGTACATGTTGAGGTGGGAAGCATTGGAAAGGAATTGGGTGGCGCATCCACCACTAACATGGGTTCTGATACAGCAAGTGAGGAGAGTGACATCCCGCCTGTGATAGAAGATAGAGGGTTATTAGATAATGAGTGGCATTCAGAGGAATTGGACAGTGATCAACCTATTTATGAAGGTGATCTTGATGAAACAGATGATGGTGAAAAGGGTTATGGGAAATTTGAAACATTTTCAATGCCCAAATCCATGAGTGAATATAAGTGGGAGGTTGGTACATATTTCGCTGAGAAGCTGGAATTTGTGGAAGCCATTAGAACCTATGCTTTGGAAAATGGGAGAAGTCTGAAAATTTTTAAAAGTGATAAAAGAAGAGTTAGAGTTAAATGTTTGGGTGCAAATGGAAAATGTCCGTGGTATGCATACTGTGGATATATGAATTCAGTCAACATGTGGCAATTGAGGAAAATCATTGACCAACACACCTGCAGTAGAGAATTTAATATTCATTTAATTAATTCTAAATGGCTAAGTAAGAGATTTGAGAAGGTTGTTAGATCTAATCCAAAAACCAAGGCTGTGGAAATTTGAGAAAAGGTTAACAGGAAATATAACATAGGTATTTCTAGGTGTATGGCCTATAGGGTCTTTTGCAGAACAATACAAGAGGTTGTATGATTATGCACATGAACTTCTTAGAACTAATCCTGGATCAACAGTGAAATTAAAGGTCAATGGGAATGAAGGTCAAGCTATGTTCCAAAGGTTTTATGCATGTTTCAAAGCATGCAAAGACAGTTTCATGTTGTGTAGACCCATAATTGGACTAGATGGATGCTTTTTAAAAGGGAAGTATGGAGGAGAGTTATTAACTATTGTTGGAAGAGATGGGAACGATTAAATGTTACCTATTGCTTATGTTGTGGTGGAGGTGGAAAATAAGGATTCTTGGACCTGGTTTTTAGAGCTCCTTATTGAGGACATAGGTGGAACACAATTGTGTACAAGATGTACTTGGATTTCAGACCAACAAAAGGTACACTGATATGTTCAATAAGCTTTTATATCTAATTTTATAAATTATCTCCCTACTAACATTTATTTTGTGTCATTCAAGCATTAGGGTCTGTTACCAGCTATTCAGGATCTACTTCTTGGAGTAGATCAAAGATTTTGTGTTAGGCACCTTTATGCCAATTTTAGGAAAAAATTCCCAGGTAAAAATTTGAAGTGATTGATGTGGAAGGCAGCTACTTGCACACATCCAGAAGGCTGGGAGCAAGAAATGAGGAACATCAAAGATGTGAACGAAGATTCCTTCAAATACTTGTTGGCAATTCCACCAAGGTATGTTTTGAACACTATCATTGTCTGTTCTTGTGGTTAACAATTGGGATAGTAATAATGTCATTATTGTGGAGCAGGTTTTGGTCACGATCTAGATTCACAACAACTGCCCAATATGGTACATTGGTTAACAATATTTTTGAAGCATTTAATAGTGTCTTAGTGGAATCTAGGGGCAAGCCAATAATCACAATGTTGGAGGAAATAAGACTATACATGATGCACGGGTGGGCTAAGAACAGAAAGAAAGTTGCATCATATGAAGGGAACATCTGTCCCAAAATCCTGACAAGATATAACTTGGAAGAACATTTGACAAGGCATTGGATTCCTAGGTAAATTTGCTCTTGCTATAGTTCGCTTTTCATTGTAAAAACAAGTTTTGTATAACTACTACGCCAAAATTGTCAATAGACAACGGCTTTTTTATTAATAGATAGCGCTTTTCTAGCGTTGTCTATTGGAGCGGTGTCTATCAATAGATAGCGCTTGTAAAAAACCGTTGTCTAATGACACCTTATACACAACGCTTGTTTAGACAAGTGATATCTATATAATTTCCAACAGATAACGCTTTCTACAAAAAGTGTTATCTATCGGGGCTCTTATAGACAACACTTGACTCAACAAGCGCTATCTATAAGAGCACTTTTCCATTAATAGATAGCGCTTTATTAATGGGGCGTTTTTAAATTCATCAATAGATGGTGTTTTTTGAAACAAGCCCTGTGTATTGGTTTGATTTTTTTTAATAATTATTTAACTTTTTGTTTATTCCTTCTCATTATAATGTTACCTGTAGAAAAAATTTATTACAACTATAACAACTAATAAAAAACTAACCAAATGTGATTCAGATTATAGAGTAACTAAAATGAAGCAGAATTGAAAATTCTCACATAGTTACACAAAATGTAATGAAATTTATATATTTAAAAAAAAGTATGAAATTAGTACATGAAAAAATAAGGAAGAGCTAAAATTTTTGGTTCTCATCCATCATATCCCATTTTTGGCAGATTGTGGGGCCAAAATACTTCATACAAAACATTGTTCCTAACCTCCCCTATTTAGGTATAAGGCAATATACAACTAAACTATAAACATTTACTAATGAGATAAAAACACCAATCTTCCCTCACTTCAATGATTTGATTGTCAGAATATTGTTGACATCTGCAACTAGGAAAATACTACAACAAACAAAAATAAAATTACATTAGTCAATCAAAATCCTACTATAAATGAATTATATATACAATCAAAATAACTTACATCTATTGGAATTGTCCCTACTTCACAATATGTGACAATTTCTTTCATATAACAACAAATGTAATACCCACAATCATGACCGTTGGATTGTTTTGGACACTAGAAAACCAAAATAAGAAAACATCTATATAATTGGTATTAACCTTTAAATAAAACATGATTTGATCTTCAAATACACAATTGTAATCTACCTTAATTGGTGTCCACTTGATATTGCTTAACTTAGACTTTGAAACTTTAGATCCTCTTTGAGCTCGGTAGGTTTCTATAATCCTAGTTAATAAATAAAAATAAAGCATATGTAAGTATAAAAATATACAACTAAAACTATATATATATATATATGTGTGTGTGTGTGTGTGTGTGTGTGTGTGAATCACATAAAGGAAATTCTTACATGTCAAACAACTTCTTCAAATCTTGCCTCATATTAATGTCCTTCGCCAATGGGTCAAGATAATAAATTATCTCCATTTTAAGATTGATTTCGATCAAGATCCAATGTTGGCTAAAATTGGAAATGAATCAACAAAATTAGATTTTATGCATCTAACTTTGAAAATAGAACATTATTGATAAAGTTGGGAAAGAAGATATTACCCTGTATTGATAGGTGCAAGAACAAACTTATCAATCACCCCATTATTAAGAAATATACTCACTATTTTTTGCATTCTCTCTTTCATTGGCAATTCATTTGTTGTTATTTGGGGTGATAAAAAGAAGAATTCCTTATAAATTTGGCTTAATGAATGTTTGATATAGGTACCTTAAAAAAGGAATATATAAGAATTAAAAGTTAGTAAAATCATAAGCTACTAATCAAAGATTAAAGTAAATGACAAAAAGTAGTATGTTGTACCCAATATATATAGAAATTGTAGTTGCACCAAGCCATGCATAGTCAATAACTTCTTCAATAATTTCTGCATTAACGATTTCTTTATGTTCATCTAGTCCAAATATGTCTTTCTCTATTTCTATTGGGGAAAATGACTCTGTAGGCTTTAATTTCATGTATGAAGAGAGGTAGTTGCACCATTGAGGAAGATTGGGATGAATCACTTTACGAGGAGTATGTTGAATGGCCATTTTACCTTGACATTTTCTTTTAGGTTCGACAGATTCATTTGTATTATTAATCCTTTTCTTTTCAGATAGAGTGGAATCCTAAAACATCATCAATTAAACAAGTTAAGTAATATATAAAATATTTTCATAAATAATTATGAATTAATATAGTTGTATAAACATACCAGATCAACAACCTGTAAGAGATTGATTGGCCATGCCACAAATGTACCTATTGCTTGTCCTATTGTCATTATGTCATCATCAACATTAGGTATAAGCAAAGATACATTTGGCTCAATAGCAATATCTACACTAACTTTTACATGTCCATTAGGTAGAGATCTACCATGTAGTGTATCACCTTTAACATTATGCAATTTCCCATGGGCAACCAAGCAAAGTAATGGCGATGATACAAACAATTTACAACTTGATACCCCTTACATTATAAAATATAATTATAAGATATAATGTTTAAAGTGAGCAAATGTAGAGAGTTATTGCAAATTTAAGGTAAAAAAGTTAGGCTAATGTAGAAAAGTTAGTTACCTCAGGAAAACTATTTGATGAAATTGTGCAACTCCCTTGGCCACTATTGACACCAATATCATGTTCTTCTATATTATTTGATGTGTCCTTTTTTTGAAGTGAATTAATCTCATTCTCTATCCGAGCCATCCTTTGAACCATGTCTTTCATTTGAGTAGTTAATGTATCATGCTCTTGTTGTGTATAATGCTTTCTAGGAAAAAAATATTTGTGAGTGACTCCAAATCTTGTTGCCCTAACACGACATGGATACTCTGGGACACATAAAGCTTAAGCAAGAATGTCTGAGCGAGCATTACTGATCTCTTCTGGTTGTATAGTTTGTGACAATATCACCTATAATAAACAATAATATAACATATCACACTTATTGTCACATGACACACAAATATAATATGAAAAGATATGACTTACACATTTGTCCCAAACTTGTTGAACTTCTTCATTTTCAATTTCTCCGGCCTTGTTCACACGAGCATGCTTCCATAATTCTTGACGAGGAATGTTACTAACATTTGACCCCAATTCCTTTATCTAAATTTTGTGAAATATAATCAACCTAGTTACAAATCAACTTTAGCAAATTCTATATTATTTATTTATTTATATATTGACTTACCATTTGTTGTTCTAGGCGTGCATATTCCTTACGCGAGCCTCTATTAGGGTACTTAGAGTGTGATGCTCTTTCCTTATTTTTTAGGCTTTTTTCCTATATAGAAAGATAGTAAACAAATCATATGTACATGAATCAAAAAGATAAATATATTGCATCTAGATATTATACATTACCTGGAAACTTGTATCCATACGTTTTGCAACAAACTCTCTCCAAATATCCTCACTAATCATTGATGCATAATTCTCAGGTGGTTGAGTAGGAGGATTCTCTATATAATTTCCATTCTCATCCTTTAGATAATTATTGGCCAAGTTAGTTCTAAAATTCCTAAGCAACTTACCTGCCTCCTTAAATACATAATTCTTTCGAGATGTATCAAGATTAAAAGTTAGCTGTAAGAAAAAAAAATAGCATAAAGAACTTTTTTAACCATAACACATACTTTAAAATAAGTAAGTATAGTGTATTTTACTTGTATATCATTCCAAATAATGTCCTTATAGGAACTCAAAGTTGATTCTTTCCAATTATCAAACGTTATAGGAACATTAGAACGAACAATGGATCCAAGATAACTAATGAAATTTGTGCCACCAGGTTCAATTGGTTGACCTTTTGCATTCCATGAAACCTAATTAATGACATGAATAAGTACATATTATAATTTTCTTGAAAGTAGCATATCTAAAATATGAAAGGATCAAATAGGTAGATTACATCTAATTTTTTTCCTTCACTTCTAGCACGAATAATTTTCTTCATTATCACTACACCTTTCTTCCATTTTGTTTCCTCCAGAGGAAGATTATCATCTTCACTAGGAGATGCCATTTACCTATAATAAAAGGGTTTCACAAAATAAAAAGGTTAACATCTGGAAAAAGTGAAAAACGTACAAATATAAAGTTATAAATGCAACATAAGAAAAATAAAAACATGTGTAAACTAACCTTTTCTTCTTTGTTTTCAACTTTAAATGCTTAGGTTTCTTATTGATACAAAATGATGGATTTATCCAAATCCCTTCCTCATGGTCATCTCTCTTATACAAGATATCATGTCTTATTGAATCATCATCATACGACATGTTATACAAAGGATCATCCTCAATATTTGTATTTTCATCCTCTATATCTTCATTGTGATGATCATTTATTTTATTAGTCAACAACACAATTGACCAATTTTCTTCAATAGTATCAATGACATAAAATATTTGTTGCGCTTGTAATGCTAAAATAAATGGCTCATCTTTGTACCCCACTTTATTAAAATTCACAAGCATAAACCCTGCCACATCTTGTCGAACTCCATTATTGTTATCAACCCACCTGCAACCAAATATGGGAATTCAAAATGTTTTGTAATCCAACTCCCATATATGTTCAATTACCCCAAAATATGACATATTTCCATATATAGGAGTTTTATCTTTAGCACTTGAGATATGCATAGATTCAGCCACCAAAGTTACACCACTATTTTGCATTGTACTTTGATTATCTCGTTCTTTGGTATAAAATGTGTACCCATTAATCATATAAGCAGTGTAAGAGAAGACTTGAAAAGTTAGGCCATTTGATAACCATCTCAATCTGTCGGAAATATTAGAGGATTTCACATTTAGCTCTACAAAAATGTGGCTTTTCAGCCATTGTATAAAAGTTGCATTGTGTTCTCTACTTATCCAATTGTCAGTCCTAGTTGGATTTAATCTTTTTAGCATGGTTTTGTGTCTCTTAACATATGGTTCAACTTCTTCGTCATTGTGTAAAATATACAATTGAGCTTGTTCCCAATCTTTCCTCAATATGGTCACTATGGTATTTCCAGTAATCCCTTCTCATGTGGTTCTCGCTAAGTGTCTAGACTTTGGAAGTCCTATTGATTCAACATTAGAGAGGTAATCAGTACAAAACTCAATAGCTTCTTCAAGTATATATCGTTCCACTATACATCCTTCTGGTCGACTTCGGTTTTTGACATAACCCTTCAATATCTTCATATAACGCTCCATTGGGTACATCCATCTCATATATGTTGGTCCACAATATTGTGTCTCTTTAACTAAATGAATGGTAAGATGAACCATTATGTCAAAGAAAGAAGGTGCGAAAAACATTTCAAGCTCACACAAAGTTACAATAATTTCTCTATCTAGTGCTTGCAATTTTCCAACATCGATCACTTTGCTACAAATGGCTCTAAAGAAATAGCATAATTTTGTTATGGTCCATCTTACCTTTTTAGGCAAAATGGAACGTATGCCTATCAGTAGCAAATGCTCCATCAGAATATGACAGTCATGAGACTTTAACCCTTTCAATTTTAGATCTTTCATAGATACTAGGCTTCTGATGTTTGATGAGTACCCTTCTGGAACTTTAACTCCTTGCAAAAACTTACAAAACATAATTTTCTCCTTTATAGAAAGAGTATGAGCTGCCGCTGGTAGATATTGACGTTTACCTTTCTTTATTGGTGCCAATTATGTTCTAATTCCCATATCAAGTAGGTCTAACCTTGCATTGATGCCATCCTTAGACTTTCCAGGAACATTCAACAATGTACCTATTAATTACACTATCAAATACATTTTTTTTCAATATGCATCACATCAAGGAAATGTCTAACATACAAGGACTTCCAATATGGCAATTCAAAAAAGATTGACTTTTTCTTCCACCCATGTGTGACTAAATTCGTTGCAAAAGTTTTACCAAATTTGTTGTTTATATCCTTTACTTTATGATAAACCTTATCACCAAACAACAATCCTGGAGGTCTACGCTCTTCTATTCGTCCATTAAACGCTTTTCTCCACCCTCAATAATGATGTTGTGAAGGTAAAAATCTACGATGACCAAGAAAAACATTTTTCTTACCATGTTCCAATCGCACCCAATCTATATTATCTTCACATATAGGGCATGCACATTTCCCTTTGATACTATATCCAGATAGATTACCATATGCTGGAAAATCATTAATTGTGCCAAACAACATTGCACTTAGCTGGAAAGTTTCTTCCATATATCCATCATACACCTGTACACCTTCATTCCACATATCCTTCAAGTCTTCAATCAAAGGTGCCAAGTATATGTCTATGTCATTCTCTGGTTGTTTTGGACCTGAAATTAACATGGACAACATCATGAACTTCCTTTTCATGTATAACCATGGAGGTAAGTTATATATAATCATAACCACAGGCCACATGCTATGCGAGTTGCTCTGCATACCATGCGGATTAATTCCATCAGTAGACAAAGCAAGACGTAGGTTTCTTGGTTCTTTCCCAAAATTAGGGTAATCATGGTCAACTTTTGCCCATTGAGGAGAATCTGCAGGGTGTCGAAGCTTCCCATCACATATCCTTTCCTCCGCATGCCATCTTAAGTTCTTTGCGTCTTGTGCATTATGATGCATGCGCCTAAATCTTGGTATTATAGGAAAATACCATACCACTTTCATTGGTGCTGAATTTTTCTTATAGCGCAAGGCTCCACATTTAAGACATTTATCTAATGGTGCATATTCATTTCGAAAAAGAATGCAATCATTTGGACAAGCATGAATCTTCTCGTAGCTCATCCCAATAGAGCTTAACATTTTTTTAGCGTCATACATTCGATAAGGAAGCACATTATCTTGTGGTAGCATATCTTTCAAAAGTGATAGTAATTTTGTAAAGCTCTTATCAGACCATCCATTTCCTGCTTTCAAATTGAATAATTTTAACACTGCTGATAGTCTTGTGAAACTAGTACAACCATTATACAATGGTGTCTTTGCATCTGTTGCCAACCTATCAAACATCTGAGGACAATCTCGCATATCCTCTTCGATAACGTTTGCAATCTCCTCAATGTATAACTCATAAGTTGTGTCAATATCTTTTGGTGCATAACTTGTACTATCATGCTCGTTATGTGCTATATCATTATTTTGATTTTCACCATGTTTAGTCCAACATGAATAACTTTTATCAATTTCGTTGCATACTAAATGCTCTGCTAACTCATCTACGTTCACTACTCTTGAATGACAACACTTCAAGCAAGGACAAATGATTCTATTAGGGTTTTTTGCATGTTCAACAACAAATCTACAAAAATCTTTGACCTTATCTTCATATTCTTTTGATAATCGACTGGCAAACATCCATTTCTAGTCCATATTTTCTTGATCTATCATGTTAGTTACTATAATATTAGGTATATAAAGGTCAAGATACAATATAATAATATGACTCTTATTCCTAATCTAATAATTGTAGTTTCTAAAAAAGAGAGCTAAGGAAAATTCATATGCATACATATATTCCTTAAACTAACACCATTTACAATAAGAAGCTATAGCATAATATTCATGTTACCTCAATTTTGAAGACACTGTGATTTGTGTGTACCAAAGTCAACAACTACAAATTTAAAACAATAATAAGAATACAATTAGTAAAAATGAAAAACGGAAGATAATACTTTCTTTTCGTATGTTTAGAATGTTTAAGCATTTGGTCAAATTATATTTTTAAATACACTATCCATATAGTATTTACAACTAATAACTCACACATGAAAAAACAACACATTAACGGAAGAAATTTTAGTTTAAATATATATTAGTGTTGAATACATTTTAGTTTAAATATATATTAGTATTTAATACATTTTAGTTTAAATATATATTAGTACTTTAGTTAATTTTAAAAGTAACGTTTTATTATTTTAATTAGTTTATTTTATTATTTTAATTAGTCTTTTAAAATACGATTAAATTTAAAAGTAAAGTGTTCTTTTATAAATATAAGAAATAATACTTTAAATTTAATGATGTAATTAATACTTTATGTGGCTATAATTGCAAAAAAAGCACATGGTTGGATTGTGTCATAACTTAATTATCTCCGCTTCCCACTAACAACTAACAACTTAAAACATATTTATGTACTACTTGAATATTACCATAGAAATTTGGAACCATTTTTGCCACATTCCTTTTACAGATTTCCTAAAAATGAAATGAAACTTGAAAATGGGAGAAAATAAAATTAAAAGTAAATTAAGAAAAGAATTAAGAAAGAAGATGAATAATTTATTTAATCAAAAGTTAAACTAAATGCATGATCAAAACAAGAATGGATAGCTGCCTAAATGAATGAATTTTCTTCACGGATAGAATGCACCTACCACTAATTCATATGCATGAGAGTAACCCAATTTCTACTGGAGAACTGAATTCACATGTTAAGCATCCCATCATGAATGGAATAAATTTGAAGTGCTGTCATGCAATTATGAATGCAAGAAAATTATGTGCACCCATTGGAATTCCTTTGAGATTAATTTCTTGATCAAACTGATATAAAATTCAGAATGAATGTGTAAACATGAGTTCAATATACTGGACAAAATTTAGACTTAACTACAATCCCAACCTACCTAATCCAATTCATATCAAGACATAATACAAGAGCCATGACAGATTCGGGATTCAAATCACAACAGCAAACCAATTCAACTCATCCACTTCTAGATGCAATGTTAAAGCTTGATATGCCATGTATATGAATTAAGTGGTATGCATAGAAAGCTCTAAAATAGAAACTCACAGTGGTTAAACTGCATAAACTTATCAAACTACTTGAAATATGGTGGTGTGGATGCAGAATGTGAGTGCAGATTAAATAGCATGGATGGATTAATGATGTAAATATTAAAATGAATTTAAGTACTGCGTGACAACAATAGATGAAATTATAGCAAAGTGCTACATGATAAAATGCAGAATATTAATTTCACCAGGAATGTCGTGTGAAATTATAGCAAAGAGTGTATATAACATATAGCAATAACAATTAAGCACGTGACAACAACAAAATACCATATTAAACTCACTATGCATTATTAGATTTGTTGTGATAAAGTGCTACTACATGACAAGAAAATCAAAGTCCATATTTTATATGCTAGCAGAGAATCAAATTTTGGCAGCAGAGAAATAATTAAATTCAGAACCAGATTTATGCATCAACATGATAAATGGAATGCTAAATGATGGAAGAAAAATGAAAAGATGAATTAAACTAATTGAGAAGAAGATTAACCTAGATGTAGTGCTAAGCTAAATAAGAAAATGCTTGGAATGTCATGATAGTATTCAATCAGTGCAAGATAGTGGCAAATAACACAAGACAATAGTGAATTTATCACATTACAGCAGCAGAGCACTCCCCATTAATTCATACCAGACCGTAGCATATGCAAAATGAGTTCAAAACAAATCATATGCAATTAAATAAACATTCCAACACCTAAATGAATAAATTTTTTTCACAGATAGAATGCACCTCCCACTAATTCATATGCATGAAAGTAATCCAATCTATGCTGCAAAACTGAATTCATATGTTAAGCATCCCACCGTGAATGGAATAAACTTTAAGTGCTATCATGCAATTATAAATGCAATAAAATTATGTGTACCCATTGAAATTCCTATGAGATAAATCTCTTGATCAAACTAATATGAAAATCAGAATAATGGTGTGAACATGAGTTTAATCAACCAATTCACAACAACAAACCAATTCAACTCATCCACTTCTAGATGCAATGCCAAAGCTTGATATACGATGTATGACTTAAGTGGATATGCATAGAAAGCTCTAAAAAGGAAACTCGTTTTGGTTAAACTGCATAAAGTTCCTAAACTACTTGAAATATGGTGGTGTGGATCTAGAATGTGAGTGCAGATCAAATAGCATGGATAAACTATGAATATGAATATTAAAATGAACCTAAGTACTCTCAAATAAAGATGGATGCATTGATTTGAATATATATTTGATTTCATATAATTAAGCTTTCACCTTTCTTATACACTAATCATGAGAGTACGATCATATAATTACTTTTCTTTTCCCCCTTCTCTGATCATAATGAGTCCCCCAAGAATGGTTATTCGTTCCTCTCATTCTTCCTTCTAATTTTTATGCTTTTCTTCCAATTTATGCCCTAAATTACAAAGTTTGGTATCCAAGTTTTTTTTCCAACGACAACAGTGGCCAAAATAGATGAAAAGGAACAAAGAATGAACAAAATAAGAGGTAGAAGGAGAAAAATAAGAGAGTTTGGTACTCACTGCAGTGGTTGTTGGTCGTCGTCGTCTGTTCGCTGCCAGAATATGAGAGAAGTCGTCCGCCGCTGCAAAAATTGATGGAGAGCGCCCACTCGCTGTCGCAACACGGAATACTTTCCTAAACCCTTAATCGACAACACCTGCTTGAAGAATGAAAGCTATTGTGGTTGGAAAGGGCTATGTTCTTGTGGTTGGAGAACGCAAATGCTACTAGAGTTGGAGCCGCGGGTGCTGCTGCGTAAGGGTTGTAGAAGAGAAAACACGAAGTTATTGCGCGGGGGAATATTTTCTTTAATACATATGATGCGTGAGGGTTGTAGAAGAGAAAACGTGAAGTTTATGGCACGGGGGGAAATTTTCTTTAATACATATACGCGCTATTATACTTAAGCACTCTCTATTTTGAATACATAGACTACGTTTTTTTATTTAAATGCTTTCTGTTTGATCTATTTAAAATATTTAATTTTATTTTTAAAATAATTACATATAAATAGCGTTTATTTGAAAAAGCCCTATTTATGGGTACCCATTTAGACAACATTTATCTAATAAAGCGTCGTCTAATGTTCCATATTTTCATTTATAGCGCTTAATTAAATAAGCGTTGTCTAAAGTGCGTTGTCTATTGTTAAATTTGACGTAGTTATCAGCAGATAAAATTTTTGAGGTGAGGCTTGCATCACATGTTGGGGAGAAGTTTGTGGTCAATATCGATGAAGCATCATGCACATGCAGGAAGTGAAGCATCATTGGGATACCATGCTGTCATGCCCTAGCAGCCATGAGGTTTCTAAATATAAATGGAGAAGATTTCATCTTCAGTTGGTACAAGAAGTCCACGCATGAAGAGAGACATATGCATCCTACATATAACCCAATCAATGGCCAAAGGGTGTGGGAGGTTACACCATATCCAGATATTTAGCCTCCTCCAAAAATATCATTACCAGGCAGACCAAAAAAAAAAAGGAGATTGCAAGAATGGGAGCTAAGAAAAGATGACACACAAATGACAAAAGCAGGGTTATGCAAGAGGTGTCGTATATGTAGGGAACTTGGCCATAACAGGAGACATTGCCCTCAGGCACCTACTCAGCCATCCCAGCCACAATCACAGGAAGCAACCCTTACAGCTCAACCTACTACTCAGCCATCCCAGCCACCATCACAAGAACCAACCCCTGCAGCTCAACCTATTACTCAGCCATCCCAACCACCATCACAGCAACCAACCCCTGCAACTCAACCTATTACTCAACCATCCCAGCAACCATCACAATAACTAACCCCTGCAGCTCAACCACCTACTCAGCCATCCCAGCCACCATCACAATAACCAACCCCTGCACCCCAGGCTTCTACACAGTCAACCCTTGCACCATCCCACCCACATTCACAAGTTGCACAACCTTCTACTACAGCACCAAGGGCTTCTTCTCAACATTCTCAACAAGGAACACGTAGGCGTGGAAGACCAATGATGAGGCCAAAACTCAATGCAAGGAGGGGACACATATGGAAACCATGACTACATGTGCTTTCCTTATTATAAACTTTTGTAGCTTTGGTCTGTAATTACCTTTTTGAAAGACAATTTAGGTACGATGGGGGTTAATTTTTTGTCCATTTCAGTTATGTAGTACTAGTCCACTTCCTTCACACATGTTAAACATTTACTGGCAAAACACGTTAATTATATATCAAAATTTGTTTTGATGTCCAATTTTCATGTCCTGGTCTAAATTAATTTCAACTTTTGCATATGGAATTTATGTTTCAGTACAGGTGCATTAAAGGTGTGGTGCCAAATTTTGTAAAACAGTTACTGATATCATTCATTAACTTTTTAATCCTTACATAAACAAAACAATCTACTACATTAAAGGTCAGTTTCAATAAGATACAACGAAATCTACCCATGCACACTATAATAACACCTTTGGCAGGTCACACAGTCATTCTAATTCAACAACAAAAACACACTAATCATGTTCACTACAACGTAAACACAAAACACATTAATCAACACCTTAATCCTTTTTTCTAACGAATTAATACATATTTTGATATCAGCAATTACTTCTTAGGACATCACGTAACTTCTTGTCATTTCTTGGGAATTGAAACTGCCACCAACAACATGTTCTTCAATCTTCACATTGCCACCAACCTTTTGTTCATTCTTCACATACCCACAACATTTATCTTCAATCACAATCGTGCTTGCAGAACCCCCTTCTCCGATCCTATACTGATCAAATCAGCTGAAGTAATTACACCCACCACACTCTTCACTTCCACTCTGATGCAAATATACCATTAACATCTATTTTTATCAGAAAACACAAAAAATTACACAAAAACAATACAGAAATTACAAATAACATTACCTTGAAGTTTGGACAGCCCCAAAATCTTTTTCCTTTGTTCTTGGCTGTTTTCGTAGTTCTCAACACAACCTTATCACCACAATAACAACTTGGTGTGATATTGACGCTTCTACACCCACTTGCACTGCAAAAATTGACGCTACTATTTTGCTTTCCTCCAAGATTTAAACTTGAACAGGACCCACAAGACCCACAATTGGCTGGATTCATCAGAGAAGATAGGAGAAGATGACAATAAAATTAGGGATTCTAGATCCAACGCTGTTGTTGGCTTAAATAAATAAATGTTTGCACGTCATTCCACCTGTAATTGACACATTTCAGTAACAAAAATCCACCTCAGCAACCACAAACGATGTTTAGCCAGACTTAACGGAAAAGGCAAACTTGAGACTTTTAAACTAAAAAGGGGATCAATTTGAGAATTTCAAAAATTCGGGTACCAATTTGAAATTTTAACTCCAAAATGGGAACCAAACGCATAATTAAACCTAATATTTTTTATAGTAACCTTTTTAAGAAAATATAACTATATTATCTATATAGTAACATTTTTTACAAATGTGATTAAGCAAATGTTATTGTAGTTGGTATATCTTGTAGGTCCCGACAATTCTACGTCAATATTATTGGTGACACTCATTAACCTACGCCTTGCTATATAGGATTTGCAACGTGTAGACTACGAATTTGCGCTTTGATATCATCACGGAGTCTATAAGTGAAATATGAACAATATTGTTCTTTGTGAGGTACTTGTGCAATTAAACACTCAAATCGACTTATGTATTCCTCCATGGTCCATGTCTGACGAAGGGCTGTCAACTTGTCAAAGACATTCCCTTCTCCCATTCCACTGTACCTGTCCAACAACTCTTTTTTTTTGGTTCTTCCCATGTTAGATCACTTTAATCGTTCAATAGAGAGTTGAAAAAGTGTATGGTTTCTCCTTCTATGTACAACTCAGCGAGATTCACTTTCATGGCTTCATTGGTTTCTTGTAAGTTAAAATAAATCTCAGCTCTAGATATCGAGCCTGCATGATCTTCTTGTAATTGATTGACGAAACTCGTTGAGATAATCCCCCTCTAAGGATTTCAACCCGAATGACATTCTCCCATTGTTCTTCATGATTTTCTGAACTTTTGAACCAATTGAGCCCTCTCTATCCCTGTTTATACTTTTGCTAAAGTTGCGAGTCATAGGATCAATTTAGATTGATTATCCGTAGCTTCCTTCCTCATTACTTCCATCGCATTTTGATTCTGAATTGTTTGAAGATGAATCTCCTCTATTACTGCTTTCATCTTCGTCAGTTCCTCTTCGATGAGATTAACCCTCGATTCCATGGCGACTATATATCTTGGTTCTCCACGTTTATCCTTGTTCCCTTTCTCCCTTGGAAGCATTCACTGATCGATGAAGGGTATCCAACAAGTCGGACCAATTGATGCAAAACCAAACCAAGAACAAATAGAAAAAGAGAATATATGACTGAAATATGCAACAACTTTAAGAATTATTGGCAAAAAGGAAAATACATCAAGATAACAATCATACTGCCTAAAGTTATGCTCCTCCAGAGTACCCAACAAGGTTTTCTATTTCCACATACCAACCAAAAAAGGCACTGTCTCCTCTCTCCACACTTGATACTTATAACATAAAAAATTATTAGTTAAATTACATATTATTTAGACACTTATCTTGTATTAAATCAATATAAAAATCATTAGAATTTCTCTAATTTTACAAAATTAAAGAATGAAGTAGTGAGAAAATAGAAAAAGTGGAATTTAATACATTTTGTGTTTTATACAAGTAAAATGAAGTAAATTATGAAGTTGATGTTGAGCCCCAAAATTTGCAGCTCAAGCCAAAAGATGAACTAAGAAATTTAAATTTTAAAGTTGCGACTGAGCAGCGAAATTTGGCACTGAAGCCACATTTTAAGAAAACTTTACTACAAAGAAACGTGAAGCTCTAGATTTGAAGCTGAGCACGAATAGGAAACCTCCATGGCAAGGAAACCTTCATTGCTAAAACACAAAAGATGAACGCCCAAACTTGGGAAGAAACCCACTTTGGAAGGGAACCTCCATGGTTAAACTTCAAGATTTGGAAACTAGAGCAGCAGTTGAAAATCTATAAATAAAGGGCATGAACCTTATTATATTAATGTTGATTTTGTATATTGGTTTTATACCATTCTTGAGAGAGATACTCTTAGTTAGTTAGGACCTATATAGTATAGTAGTGTATAGTTATGGAAGGAAGGATGCTACTCTATGTTCATCTTGTATTCATCATCATGAGCAAGTAATTACTCTATAGTTGGGATTAAATGTAACTTCTAAACTCTCTATGTATTGCACTTGATTTTATATATGTTGTGATCTTGTTTTACGTGTTGGTTACTTGGTTTGTATTTCATTCTGTGGTGATTTGGCCAATCATCACACCTCATCAACACTAGATACAAAGACATCTAGTCTAGTGTTTAGACCCAATCAAGTATATTGACCCTTGGTAAATACCACACATGGATATGCATGATCAAATAGTTTAAAGAGTCTTATTCTCAAAGCAAGGGTTCTTCCACCTGGATTGGGAAATCCTGCATCTGACACCCTTAGGTTCACTCTCGCAGACATGTGGTTTGTCTACAAGTTAAGCGTACCTCCATGAACAATAGAAATAAAGAACTTCATATATAGATAATTAAGGGTAATACAGTAAAGTTAAGAGGTCAAGTTCAATCCAAACATTTTTATCAGCATTATCTCTCTCAAATATAGTTTTATTTATCTTTAACAATATAAAAACCAAAACTCATCTACTGTTCCATTGCCAAACTTTGAGTCAAATTATAGACTATTGATCTAGTTACCACCTCCTTGTGGACCCTCATTGGGCCATCAACTCCCATCTCTCCCTCCTCTAACTAACCCTTATTCCAAGGCATGCAAGTTTCCATATGCTTATGAATCATTTGGGTTGGGTACTCACTTGTGCGTAGGAAAGAACTTTGTAGTGGTTCAGTTAAAGGTTGTCCTTCCCTTATCATCTTCAAATTTAGCTTCACTCTGTCTTCTTATTATATGCATTCTCCAGCATATGAGGGAGGAATGTTTTGGTTATGCAACTAAATTTTCAGAGTTTCACTAGCATAAAGGAGTATATTGTGATGTGTTATTGGTATATTTACCACGAATTCATATAACATTAGGTACATAAATATCTTTCGAAAAATACTTCTCTTTTACATTTTGAAAAATTCGCATGCAACTTTATTTTACATAAAGATATTAATCCATAGATAATATTTGTACGTACATTCTAGTCTATTTATGGATCCAAATTTCTATGTAGTTATTGTTGGGTAATTATCAATTTTTTTTTTAGTAGTAGGAGGGTTGTAACACCCTAAGCAAATATTACTAGATAAAACAATTTTTATATAACTTTTGGAATTTAAATAGTATATAAAGTTTCCAAGCATGGGAAAAAGTAAAACTTATGTCGCAGACATTCAAATACACTTTATCATCCTTATTACAAATCCATAATTAAGAAAAACATAATAGAGGTTTATTACAAAATGTTTGTAAAGTGGCATATGTGAGCTTCTGTGCCTCCGTACAAGCGATTACATAGAATATTTTCTTGCACTCCTTAATCCACGCATCCACGTCATCAGGAGTGCCTCATGAAATCGTCCATGGTGGCCACTCGAAGCGCATGTTGTGGCAGCACCATTGGTTGTGGCTGCATAGCGTCAACCAGTCGGTCGATTGCCTAGGCAATTTCATTTGTTGAGTTATTAGCACAACTTAGTCTCCCTTTTCCGCCTGCCATTTCCTAGTTTTGTAGTGTATCATACACCGTTAAAATCCATTTCAAGCAAAGCATTAACAATACATATAACACAATAATGCATTCAAGGAAAGTCTACAACCAAATAGATTTACACAAGTCATGTAGTCATATCACGATAAGCTCACTACTCCAAGGCCTAAAAATGTTTTTGAAATCATATGCTTTGATACCAAATGTAACACCCTAGGCAGATATTACTTGATAAAGTAATTTTTTTATAACTTTTAGAATTTAAATAATATATAAAGTTCCCAAGCGTGGGAAAAATTTACAACTTATATCGCGGAAATTCAAATACACTATATCATCCTTAATATAAATCCATAATTAAGAAAAACATAACAGAGGCTTATTACAAAATGTTTGTACATAAAACATAAAGTAAATTCCCACAGTACGCCCCGCTCCATCTCTAGGCATCAACGTCCTCACTTGGATTCACATATGCTCTCGTATGACAAGTCACACAATCATCGCCAAACACAAACAAAAAGGGTGAGATGAAAAAGAAAAACAACCATAAATAATAAATAATGAGAATTAACACCCACCCAAGTTATCTTAGCCAACTCTTGGTTCACTGCCTCCTTTATACCATTCCACCCTAATCTCATAACCTATATGTGAAGGATTCACACACAACCTTGGTCCTTAGAGATTATCAAGCTTCCACGAACCTGCCCGCTTGTGGTCCAACTCTACGGACCTCCCCACCTGTAGTCCAATTCTACGAACCTCCCCGCTCGTAGTCCAACATATGTGAACACTTGCTATGAACCTCCCCGCTCATAGCAGCCTAAAGTGTGAGCACGAAACATATGAACCTCTACGCTTATATCCCCACACAAGCGTACAACAAATACTAACCTCCCCGTCCACATCAATCATGTATTCCAGCTACATTACGAACCTCCCCGCTCATAATTTAATCAAACATATTCCAGACCAAACCACCGAGACCATCCTTGCAAAACCCTCTACAAAGGACTCCCTACCCCTATAATGTCACATGGCACTGTCTGTAACATCCCGTCCAAATATTACGAATTTATTTAGTATAAATAAATAAATTAGATTAAAACCTCATTTATTATAATTCCATATCCCAAAACCGTAAGAAATTTTAAAACTTTATTACATGGAAAAATATCTAAAATCCATAATTTATAAACCTCAATACAATATCAAAGTCGGGTAACATAAAGGTTACAAAAATCACAAAAGGAAAATAATAATAAATTCCATAAAGCCTTTCCCATCTAGCACCTCTCTGATGCTAAGCTTCACCAAAACTACCTGCAACATCATCTACTCCCTGTAACGCATATACAATCATCGCCAAACACAAGCAGATAGGGTGAGGTAATAGTAAAAAAATACATTTACAATTCAAATATATCAGCACAAACACATCAAATGGACAATATCCTTTGCTTTCATCCCACATGGCTACCATCATGTCATCCATGATCTTCTTCTTTAAATGAATATCTTAAGATGTCTTGCTACCACAACCCTTAGAACACGTGCGGGAAACCTGCTACGGACCATACTCCGTAATGCTAGGTGGAGTTCCCAATATGAACATGGTTCGTAATGTCCCAAGACTATCAAACTCGTCAGCTGAATATTGAGGAGGGCAATCTATCTGGACCCATCCATACAAGCCATAAGTCGCACACTCACACCGACAACACTCGCCAACCCGAGCCATAACTCAAGAGTTCCTCATGTTCATCCGCCATCCCGAGCCATAACTCAAGAGATGTCATTCTGAGCCACAACTTAAGGAATTCCACGTGTTTAACACATATCCCAAGCCATAACTCAAGGGATACGTTCTGAGTCACAACTCAAGGAACAACTAACAATCCGACCTTTAAGGTATCACCAAAGCCTTGTAGACCACACACATCAAAACAATAAGTCGTCTGCCTCTACATTATTGCCAGGTGCTACTCTAGAGTCGCCAGGCGAAACTCGCTTCTAGACTGTCTGGTGAGGACACGTGCCTCTAGGTGCCAAGCATATCTGATGCCACTGTCTGTAGGTGTCGCCTAGTGGGACAACCCTTACCACCAAGCGCCACATGCTTCCAGAGCCCCTGTAAGTCTAGCTATTGCATGACGGGTCGAACACCACCGCCAGGCGCTACACTAGTAACACGAATATTACTAGTTATGAACACTCTTAACCAAGTTCCAACACTTTAGTCCTACAACATCATGCATCCATGTTGCTAAATCCTTATTTATATATATATATATATATATATATATATATATATATATATATATATATATATATATATACATATACATATATATATACATATATATATATATGTATACATATATATGTATATATGTATATATGTATATATATGTATACATATGTATATATATGTATATATATATATATACATATATATACATATGTATATATGTATATATATGTATACATATGTATATATGTATACATATATATACATATATACATATGTATATATATATATATGTATATATATATATCACCTTATATCACCTTATACAATATCCACCGTCATTCATAACTTAAAAATATGATATCCTTCAATTTCCCCTAAGAATGCAACCCCTAGGCTGAACACAAATCAATGGCACTCAACCAGTTTAATTGTCATTTCTTTGCAGATTAAGAGTGCCTATTGTGCCTTCCCACCAGCATAATTACCACCTCAAGGAATTTCCATTTAAATCATGTATTTATAATTTTTAGCAACATTTACCCTTAAGTTCAAAATAGGCATTATACAACTGTTAGGAACACAACATCTCACTCACTTAAAATCACTACTGATATGAATCCAGTCATTGTATTGTCCAATTCATCTCAATACTTAGACATCTTCTATGGCTTTCCACTCTTAATCTCATAAGCCATAAAGTCCCTTCCCAATACCACATTGATCCCACTATATATTTGTCCTTACAATTAGATTCACTACTCAGTACGCTTCCACACCGCTCTCTAATCTGCCCCTGTCAAGTCAACCACCAATCTGCCCCTGTCAGGATGCCAAGCGGTGAATCAGTTTTTGGGAATCCTAGATTCTGTTACACATGCAACGCTCTCTAAAATTTCTAGAACGCATTCCTTTATTGATTTTCGTAATTCAACGGCTAATTGTACATCCAACGCTAGTTAATATTAATTTGAAAGTGTGCCTACAAGTTCCCAATACAAATCGCGCATCAATCTTCACTAACTTGAAATTTCCCAATTTCCCAAACCCTAAGCACATGTTCATATGATTTCATCCAATTAACTTCCAAACACAATGTAATTCAACGACTACATGCCTCTAATACTCAAATAACGATTAAAGCTACCCTTTCCCCTATCCAATGTCAGCCTAGAATCTAAAACAAAATTCGAGCAAACTTGCTTGCATCGCCTGACAGGTGTTCATCACCGCCAGACAGTTCATGCCAAAAACCTAGAAAAACCGGGTGGCACAACTTATGTCGCCTGCCGGCACAAAGCTTACTACCAGGCGATTCCTCGTAGGAACCCAGAATTACACTAAAATTGGTATGAGTCGCTTGGCGGCTTTAAAGGCCCACCATGCGGTTTCTGGAAATTTTCCAGAACACAGCAATGGAAAAGAAAGTCATACACAATTATGCAATACATCATGCAGTTAATCAAAATACAAAATTAACATGATCCAACTCCCCTAACCTGGTTTCCTTGCTTAAATTGTGAGAATTCCAAACTCCTTCTTGATCAACAATGGCCTCCTTCCTCCTTCCACGAACAACTCTGACTCTTCCTCTTTAAACTCAATTCTTGCTTTACAACTGCTTTCTTCACAGCCTTCACGAATACCAGTCTCAAGAACCCTTTATCACTCCTTTAACTTCTTCTTTAATTGGGTGTTAATTGTGTTTAATGGCCAAAAACGAAAATTGGCATTAGCATGACCTTAATTACCATTCAAGACTCATTAGTGGTTGTTTTTCCAGCCCCTCTTGGTTGCCCCTTTGTCAGCTAGGGTTTCTAGCTTTTCATATTCATGGCAAAAAGAATTTTTGCAAAAAGAAAGCTTAGTTTATGACTACCAAGGTTCAAACTCACAACCATGCAAATGTTAAGTCAATGCACAACCATTCAACCAATTCATGTTTTGTAATAATTCCTAAAGTTTTAGGATTATATTATCACTCATCATGATCAAACACTTTATTATTAAAATAATAATTAATTCAATAACACACAAATGGCATACACAAGACTCCAACTTAAGTCCTCTCAACATAATCAAGTACTCTCAACCATTTTAACTAGTACTTTTCGCATCATAACAATTAATACTAATTGCCATAAAGGTTCTAACTACTTGTATTAATTAATTAATTTCCTCGGGTCTTACACTATCGAGGCGCCGCCAGGCGAACATGTGCTCCAAACCTCCTGGCGAGCATGTTGAAAATGTGTAGCGAAATGATTAGCGTTTGGACAAAAACCAAGAGGAAGGTGAATTGGGATCTTAATAAAAATTGTGCTATTAAATTTTTTCCCATTTTAATATCAAAGTTAAATTAATTTTGTTTTCCTTATTTTAATAAACACAATAAAATAAAGAGAGTAGGGAAGAGAAAATTGCACAAAATATTTATACTAGTTCGGATCAAAAGATCCTATGTCCAATTGTTAATCTCTCAAAAATGAGATTAACTCAATCACTAAAATAAATGAAGTTTACAATCAATGATAAGAAAGATTAGGGTTTAGAAAAGACCTCTCTTGAATCACACAAGAGATGAAGACACCTCCGTTGAAATCTACAAGGGATGAACACCTACCACCTCATCACCTTCAAGCTCTTAAACCCTAGGTAGATTGGGTCATCGTTCAACCATCAACCACCACAAACCCACATCAAAAGTCGCACTGCTGACGACGCACAACCAGTTGAAACACCACTAGATGCAGGTCGAAACACGAACCACACACTAGCAAGCACGAGATCTCTTAGTAGCCAACGAAACCAATGCGACGAAGACACGACACAACCCGCACCATGAGATGACCGTGAGTTGTCCTAGCCACTTCACAAAAATAGCCATGCTCAATCACAACGCGAACACCGTGACGCCAATTTGTTCACCCTTTGGAGTTGTGAATTTCATGCACCTATAGTGGAACATTGAACCTAACCGCGCTACCATCACAACACATGCAAGTTCAATAACCATGTTGGAGGAAGAAACCCTAGTTTGAGAGAGAGAGAGGGGGAGTGCCACATGGCAGCTTCTCATTAGGTAGTCACCAAGTCAAATAGTTAAACGTTGGTCAATATTTGATAAAAAAGAGAGTTGAAATGCAATTATTTATATTTTTGGATTCCTATGCAAATTTGGACCACACAATCACAAAAGGGTTGAATTGGATTTTTGAGCAAGATTCATTTGTTGATAATTATTTAGATATCTTTAGATAATTAATTGAATAATATCTGTAAGATCCGCGGAATTTAATTAAGGTTTAATTAATCGTATAGTACCCAGTTTGGGGCTAGTGTGTCAAATAGGTACCTGGTTTTAAAAAAGTGTCAATTGCATTCCAACTTTTGAAAATTGCTTCAATTAGGTCCCTTTCAGATAGAGTTGACTAACGCCGTTAGTCAACGTGCCACGTGTCAATCTGTGGTTTTTTTGATTTTTTTTAATTTTTTTTAATTTTTTTTTCAAAAAATTAAAAATACCACGTGTCAAGTCCCTGTGTGTGACACGTGGCATTGTTAGTGCCACGTGGCATTGTAATGCCACGTGTCAGTGTCACTATTAGATGTCATTGTGTTCATTTCGATTTAGTCCCCACATATGTCTTTTTGTTTCAATTTAGTACCTAAGTATGTGTATCTGATTAAATTTTGTCCCAATTTTTTTTTAATAATTAAAATATTTTTGTAATCCATTTTTTATAAGATTAAAAATAATTAAGTATAAATATTTTTACAAAATTAAGTACTAATATTTATAATGTTTCTCTCAATTTCAGACCAAATTTATTATTTGTATAAATGTTATACTAATATTTTTTTATTAAAAACGACTTTTTAACATATTACTTTATTAATTATTTTTTTATTAAGTACTCATGTTTTGTTAATTTTTTTTTCAAAATAGAACAATATTGTCTCTTACTAATTTTAAATCAAAATTTCTATTGGTATGAATATTATGTTATTTTTGTTTTATTAAAAATGACTTAATAAAATGACTTTTATCACTAAATTTTAATATAAATATCAAATACTTAGTTTTTTTAAAACTTTTATACTTAATTACTTTTAATTTTATTAAAAAATATTTTAATTATTAAAAATTATTAGGTTAAAATTGAATCAAATACATATAAGTAGGTACTAAATTGAAACAAAAAAACATAAATGGGGACTAAATCGAAATCATCACAATGGCATCTGATAGTGACACTGACACGTGGCATTACAATGCCACGTGGCACTGACAATGCCACGTGTCACACACAAGGACTTGACACGTGGCATTTTTAATTTTTCTTTAAAAAAATTTAAAAAAAAATTAATTTTTTTAAAAAAAAAATTAAAAAAATCACAGATTGACACGTGGCACGTTGACTAACGACGTTAGTCAACTCTGTCTGAGAGGGACCTAATTGAAGCAAATTTCAAAAGTTGGGATGCAATTGATACTTTTTTAAAACTAGGTACCTGTTTGACACACTAGCCCCAAACTGGGTATTATACGATTAATTAAACTTTTAATTAATTAATTAATTAATAAATGCGGGTAGTAGAAGCCTTTATGGCATTAAATTTTAATTTGTATGACGTGGAACAGTGCTAGCTCAAGTGGTTGAGAGTACTTTATATGTGTGAGAAGACTTGGGTTTAAGTCCTATGTATGCCATTTATGTGTTATTTGTGTGATTTTCTATTTTTTATATATATGATCATGTTGTGGAATGATATAGAAATTGAATTATATTAGTTAGCAAGAAACATGATTTGGCATGATGGTTTGGCGATGATTTGGCATTGGCGTGTTTGTGGGTTCAAACCTTGTAAAACAAAAATTAAACTATTTTTGCTACTTTTAGCTTTGGCTTGAATGTGGAGGGTTAATGTAAACCCTAGAGGAACTAGCAACCAAGAGTGGTTGTAAAACAACCCATAATGGGACAATAAATGGCCATTAACAATAAATTAAGTGGCATTTTCGTTTTTTATCATTGACCTAGCTTTAAGGCACCATTTAAAAGGCAAAAATGGGGTTAGGAGAAGGGTTTTGGCAAGGCTAAAATTGCACTCAGAATATAGGGCACAAAAATTAGAGAATGGAAAGGTTGAGTGAGTCTTTGAACTGAATTACAAGCAAAGGAAAGCTATTGGAGGTAAGGGGGAGAATCAAAGGGATACTCTATATTCTAAGCCAATAAATTCTAGGTTAGGGGAATTTACCTCGTTAGAGTTATAATTTTAATTAACTGTATGATGTGTGACGTGAACATGCATGACCTCATATTGTTGTATGTTGAATTTCGTGTTTTCTGGAAAAATTCCAGAAATCGCCTAGCGGGATGTTCATAGCCGCCAAGCGGTGTATGCCATTTTTAGTGTTTTTGGGTTCCCTCGAGGAACCGCCTGGCGGTGAAGCCCTGTACCGTCAGGCGACACAAGCCTGCAACCCAATTTTCTGAGTTTTTGGATGAATTGCCTGGCAGTGATGAATACCTGCCAGGCGGCATGAGTCATTTTGGTTTGATTTGGATGATTTTCGGGTTCTGGGGCGATTTTGATCGGGGGAAACCAGGGTTGTTCATTTGAGTGCGGTTTCATGTTGAATTGTCTTCGAATTTCATGTTATGGATAGTTAATTCGAATGAAACAGTGTTAAGGTTGGGGAACTTTGAGGGTTTTGCTGATAGACGAAATAGGGTCGTAATCTTAAGGAAAATTGTAGGCGATAATTGAACGAATGCATTGGGACGAGATTCACAAGCTAGGGGGTTGAGCCATGGAACCAAATCAGAGTTTTTTGCAAGACTTAAGATTCGCAAGGCGTGGAGAAATGGTAGTTCCTGGAGACTACAGGAACCTCCTGGCGGCTCATAGGTTACCACTAGGCGCCGCATCAGAGTGGCAAGATTAAGTGTTTATATGCATCAGGAAAGCCATGTAGGGTCAGATGTTATATAATAGTGAGATTGGGAAATTGAGTGGAAGTGGTCTAAACTGGAAAATGTTGTTAACAGCTTATACATTCTAGAATTTTTGGAATGGTTAGGACATAAGTGATTGTAAAATGGTATTTTTGGAAGGATAGTTAATGATACAGTATTCAGAACAAAACTGTAAAAGATTTGTGAGATAAGTATTAGGTATTTCAGCGCATATATGTACGATAGTCCGTGGGAAAATTTGGGTTGTTAGTCATGGAATTGAACAAGGCATTGAGATACATGGGATTATATAATAAGTTATGTGATATCAGTAGCGTTGGCACTGGACTGTGAAGAGCTCTCCATAATAGTGGTAATAGGCTTTGCAATAACGTAAGGTTAAGGAATCCAAGCGTAATACTAGGATGGAAATGAGGAAGCTTGATTTTTGTAATAGTGATGCTTTTAGCAGAATATGTATTGTTATCAAGTTAAGGAGTGATGATTAAACCGAATTGAGTTAGTAGCCATTGAAGTTATAGGAATCTGGGGAAATGATCAAATGAATATTATGAGAGCAATTGTGCCTGGACTGAAGCAGAAACCAGTATTGCGCAAATATTGTCATGGCGCTTGGCGGTAATATACGAACCACCAGGCGATAGTGAGTATACAAGGGATTCCTGGTGGCGAGTGGCACCTGGCGGAGTGGGAGGTCCCGCCAGGTGATAGAGGCAAAAATAATGGGCATCTGGAGTGTTGGCGCCTGGAGATGTGGGCTGTCCCGCCAGGCGGTGGCTGCTGAGTTTGAGAGCTCTAAGGCACTTGGCGTTTGGCAGTACGTGTCCCCCGCCAGGCAGTCTGGAAGCTGGTAGCACCTAGCGGTACGTGTCCCCCGCCAGGCGGTTTGGAAGCTAGTAGCGCCTAGCGGTACGTGTCCCCCGCTAGGCGATTTGGCTGCTGTAAGTCTTAGTTGTTAGATTCTGCAGGCGTGATCTACAAGGATTTTGGTGATGCTTCAAAGGTGGGATTGCAGGGTTCCTTGAGTTGAGCTCGGAACGTATCCCTTGAGTTAAGCTCGGGATAAGGGTTAAACACATAGCATTCCTCGAGTTGAGCTCGGAATGGCATCTCTCTAGTTGAGCTCAGGATAGCGGATGAACACGAGGAACCCTTGAGTTGAGCTTGGGTTGGCGAGTGTTACCGGTGTGAGTGTGCTGGTTGTGGCCAGTACGGATGGGTTCAGATGGATTGCCGTCGTCAATGATTAGCTGACGAGTTTGGTAGTCTTGGGATGTTATGAACTATGTTCGTATTTTGGAACTCCACCTGGCGTTACGGTGTGTGATCCGTAGCATGGTTTCCCGCACGTGCTCTATTGGTTGTGGTCGATAGGTTTGGCAGCAAGTCATCTTGAAATAATCACTAGAAGATGTAGAACACGAATAACCTGGTTTTGGCCAAGTGGTATGAGTTAAAAGAATGGAAGCCCTTTGGAATGATTGTGTTGATTATATTGATATGTGGTATATGTGTATATAGTTTTTATATGCTTTAATTGTTAAGCTCACCCTATCTGCTTGTGTGTGGCGATCATCGTGTATGCGGTACACGTGAGTAGATGATGTTGATGCAGGTGGTGCTAGTGAGGCTTAGCCATGGAGCGGGGATATCATGGGACTTTCCTGTTTATGTTTTTATATCGTTGGATTTGTAATAAATTGTAAAGGCTCATGGCCTATTTGATAAGACTTTCAGTTTTGTAATCATGGATTTTTGGATACTTAAAATTTTAAATTTCTTGGGCTTTTGGGAAATGAGGAATTATTCGTAAATGCGCTGTCTTTATGATTTATCTATTTTTATTTACTTAAAATCAGTAATATCTAGGCGGGGTGTTACAATATCAACAAAGAATATCTTTCAAATATTTTTAGAACTACTAAAATTTATTAATTATTTCAAAGATATTATATAAACATATAAAATATTTTAGCAATAAGAAAAGATAAAGTCCAAGTTTAATCAAAGCCTATATAAAGAGACTTAGGGAAAGTTGAAAGAACAAGCTCATAACTTCAGAGATTAGGAACCCTTAAGGGGGTCTAATTTTGTTCTCTCTCTCTCCACTCTATTTTTTCTATTTTTATTTTACTTTTGCATTCCATGGAGGGCTAAGCTTCATGGGTTACTTCCATTGTATTTTCTTAATTGGATTCTGAGGTTAGATGAATAAATTTGTTTGTTCTATTGATTCTTGTTGTGATTTATTCTCATCTATGTATTTTGGTTCTTAATCTAGTAACAATAATAACTTTTACATTGAAGCAAGTTATCCCAATATTAAATCTACATAACGTAAAAATCATATGAGTCCAAGGGTTTTTAAATTTTAATTAGAGAGTTACGTTGGTTAAATTTAGAAACTTTCATATGATTAAATGAGTTTTCTGCTAATAATTGAGAAGTTACTTTGAATAAAGGTGAAAACTTTGACTAGAATTAATCAAGAAGTTACTTTGGTTAATTAGCTTTTTACTACATACAAGAGCTAAAAGAATATACATCATTAGGCATAGTAATATTTAATTGAGAAGTTACTTTGGTTAAAAATAAGGACGCCAACAAATGAATTGGGAAGTCACATTGATTAATTTGAAAAATTAAATAAGAAATAAATAACAATAATGTGTAGAAAACCAATGATGAATCCTATTTTGAAAAAGTAGTGGAATCAACTTGTTTTCTTTACTATTGTTTTTATATATTTTTATCTATTCAATTTTATTTATTTCTTTCATTTATTATTTTGTGTATCTTAATGCTCTAATATTTTTATTATTTTATTTGACTAACATTTTGTATAGTTTTTATAAGAACTAATTTGTAAAGAAATTTCGTGTTCGTTAAGAAATGACTTAGGGTTTACTTTACCCTTTCTATTTTGTCGACTAGCTTCTTAACTAATACTGAAGTTGTTCTAGATAAGCAGTAAAGCTACCAAGATCTTTGAAATTTGAAAGGAGAGTCTTTTGAATGATAGCACTACAGTTTCTGTAACATCCCTAAGGAATATTACTGATATTAAATAAATAAAAATTCAAAACACAATAATTGTCGCATTTATTATAAACTATTTCTCAAAACATGGGAAATTTCAAAACTTTAATATACAAAGCTATAAAACCAGGAGTCCATAATTCATAAAACCGAAGCCTCATTCGTGGTCCAACCCTATGAGCCTATCCCGCTCATAGTCCTGCCCTACAGACTCCTCGGCTGTAGTAAAAACATCCAAGCCTCATAACTTGGAGCCTGGCACGTACGCAATCACCATACTATGAACTCCTCGCTCGATAGTAGCCGACGGGAACATCACAGTTTCTTGCCCATCGTGCGCCCGACACATGCAATCACCATACTAAGGACTCCTCGCCCATTAGTAGCTGACGGGAACTCAACCAGTTCCTTGCCCATTAGTAGCCGACGGGAACTCAACCAGTTCCTTGCCCATCATGTGTCCAACCACCAAGCACATCCCAGACCCTTATTGGACTTAGTCCTTCAAGCCCAAACATCACATCACATGCATAAATATCCAATACCTAAGATAAATTAGCCAAATCATACATACAAGCACACACAAACGTGGAATTTCCCATAAACTCGCTTAAGCTAGGGACTCTCGCCCAAGCTAAGTCCTCAGTCTCGCTTAGGCTAACCCACCTTGCCTGAGCGAGATAAAAACAGTGACCTTCCACTCACAAGAACAAAGCATAACCACCATGCCAAATCACATTTGATGATAACCATTATAATCTTATGATTATACCATCACTCACCACTCACAATTACATTACCAAAACAAAATAATAATAAACTATACAACACATAATTGGCATACATAGGACTCGAACCCAAGTCCTTTCACACAATCTAAGTACTCTCAACCACTTGAGCTAGCACTTTTCCACGTCACACCAACCAACAATTAATGCTGCAAAGGCTCTTTTTACTCGCATTTATTAATTAATTAATTATTTAATTAATTAATTTTACGGCTCGTACAGTTTCTGATGTACCTTTTTTGCCAATTGACCAAGCTATGTTTCTAAATTACAAATCGAGGCTTCCGTTCTCTTGTGTTTTGAAAGAGACACTTGTATAAATTGTTTAAGTGTCTCCTCAAATTTCGTTTACCTCTCATCTAAGGAGGGTTGTTGTTGGTTTTTCCTGTTGGATGGTCCAGCTTGTCTCATGCTTGGATGAAACTTCTATCCTTGATTGAAATTGCTATAATTTCCTTGGCGGCCTTGATTTTCCATGTAGTTAACTTCCTCATTCAGCTAACTTTACACAACACATTGCTCATTAACATGATCTCCACAACATAACACACAACTTTACGTTGGTTGCTGGTGTTGCACTTGGGAAGCATTCTGAATTTCCTATGGTAATGATGACAACTTCTTCCTAAGTGCCTTCATGTGTTGTGTCATTACCTTGTTTTGAGCTAACAACGCATCGTGAGTTTGGAGCTCTAACATTCATTTTTTCTGCACTTGAGTGCGCTCGTTTCGCACCTCGTAATCGTTGGAATCCATATTTTCTATCAATGCTTTAGCTTCTGCAGGTGTCTTGGATTTTATCATGCCTCTAGCTGAGGCATACAACATCAAGTTGGTTTGCACACTAAGTCCCCTAAAAAATATGTTAATTTGAGTTGGATCATCAAATCCATGCTTTGGGGTCTTCCTCAACAGCGCTTTGATTGGTTCATTGATTCTTCATAGTCTTGCTGGAACGATTTTATCTCCTACCTTCCCTAATTAGCCCTAGACTAAGGGAAAAAATTATGTAGAATTTTTTTTACCAAATCATTCCATTCAGTCAGGCTATTTTTAGGGAAAGAGTGTAGTCACACCATTGCATTCCCTGCCAAAGAAAAAGGAAAGAAACTCAAATGAATAACATTCTCAAGTACCTGGTTTATTTTCACAGTGCTATAAATTTCTAGGATTCTAATTGGGCTGCTTTGAGAGTTGTATGAAGGGTGAAAATAGAAAAATAGGGACGTGTATCAGTGAAAGCTGATTGTGTGGCCCATTTCTTAAAAAGAGATTGCATAAAATAGAAACTAGGGGTGTATTTAGCTCCTAATTTATTTCTTTCTAGAATTTACTGATTTTGGCCTTATTTTGTAACTTGAAACAATTCAATTTCACACTTTTAAAGAACCAAATTTGACTTTAGTTGCATCAACAAACATTTAGAATATCCAAGAATATTTGATGCAACTAAAATCATTTTTTAAGACATTTTTATTGCACAAGTTCAATAAATCTCATTATCACAAATCGTAATTAAATCACTCTTTAAGGACAAAAAATCAATTAAATACCCAAAATTAAACATTATATGAGGGCAAAAATATGTACTCATCACTCTCCCTCCAAATTTTAAAGATCTTTGGTAACTTTACTATTCCTTGCACAATTGGAAATTTAACTATTGGGAAAGCACTGATCGACTTGGGAGAAAGCATTAATTTGATGTCCTTATTTATGCTCAAGAAAATTGAAGACCTTGAAGTCAAACCAACAAACATGACTTTATAACTAGCGGATCGATCAATACTTGCGTAGGTGGACAAGTTCACTTTTCCAATAGATTTCGTCATACTTGATATAGAGATTGAAAAGCCACATTCTGAAACAACAAAATTAGTGATTAGTAAAAAGTAACAACAATATATGTGTTAAGAAAAGAATCACACACGTAGAACTGATCATGAATCATGATTATCAAGGGTCGAGTTATTAGACGTTAAACTAGCGGTTACTAGGAGGCAACCTAGTATATTCAATTTTGAAAAACAAAAATCAACAATCCTACTCGTTAGGTGAGTCTAGTATCCCAACGACGAATTAGTCTCTGTTTTTCACTCGCCCAACGAAGCATACTTGTCCAACGACCATGGAGCTTCACATCGTCCAACAAAATAGCTCGCCTAGCAACCAACTTCTCCCATCGAAGCAATCCGTCTTGCAACCTACACTCGCTTGGCAAACCAACTCGTTCTCTGTATTTTTTTTCTTGTGCAATGAATCAACTCGCCCAACGAATAGGACAAAACTCATCCAGCAAGAGAAGTCAACAACACTTGTGCGGGATAATTTAAACCATTATCCCAATGAATAACATTAATTCGTTGAACGACGTTGACGTGGAAGAGACATTTTTCAGAATTTTAAAGATTTTAGCCATGTATTCTTACCCAGTGAGTGGCACATGTTAGAAGTCAGTTCAAATTTCAAAAGATTTGCGTTCATTTGTCCAACGAGTCATGACCAATTCGGTCAATGAGTGCTTGTGAATGGAGTTAAAAATGGTAGAGGCATTTTACATTTTCACAGTTTCACAAATTTTCGACCTTGCTTTCTCTCTCGATGCCTCTCATCTGCTACCATTTTCTCGCTTGCAATTTAGGAAAGTACTGTTCTTTATTCGTTTTCATCTCTTCTGAAAAAGATGGCTCCGCCATGCAATGCCCATGGATCTACAAGGAAGAGGAGATATACTGATGGTTTTTCCTCTCAAGCACCAAGAGATGCAATGTCAGACTATCTAGTAAGGTTTGGTCAACATCGATTTGCTTCTACAAATGTTGTGGAAAAGTATGATTTGAACAAATAAAGGTCTATCATTTCCAAAAGAAACATCAAGTTATACCTTGGGGAGTACGTGGCTGGAATCATGTTTTGGCAAACTTTGATGATGATATTGATGAAGTTCTTATTCGTGAGGTGTACGCAAATGCATATGACCCATATTCACGGGGGCACTTTTGGTGACAAGCCAAGGTTCGGGAACAAATTGTGCCTATTGATGGACGGGTAATAAATGAGTGTCTAAGACTGTCTGGCCCAACAAGGCCCACAACATTCAACACTTTCTTGAGAGGACACAAGAATTATGAAAAAATAGTTGTTGTTTTGTGCAATCCTGGGCAGGATTTGAGTTGGATGAGAATTGCCAGCCCATCAGCATTGCAAGGAGGAATCTAAATCCCCTAGCTCAGATGTGGAGTTTGTTCTTATGGTAATTTCAAACCCATCTCCCATACCTTTGATGCAACTTTGGAAATGGCCTATCTCCTCTGTCGGATAATAACTAGCATGGAGATTGACATTGGTGCCTAAATATCTTTGGAGATGGCCAACATAACCTCCAATACAAGGGGCAATTTGAGGTTTCATGCCCTATTGACTACTTTGTGTAAGGCAAGGGGGCTTGACTATAACCCCATTAGCTACAACATCCACAAGCTGACATCACCAAGACCTACAGTAGGACCCATTGTTTTTCGAGAGAAGGGCAACCGCCAAGGGTTGCACCTAACCTTCTAGTGCCTTATGAAGGAACTTCTCGGCATTCCACGAGATCATTTTAGAGGGCACCAACGCCATCCTCATGATTCGCTTCACCCTATCTCATTGAGAAAACATTCAAGGTTGCCATGGAATTGCAAACTACTAGAGAAGAAGCCCTCAGGATGGGGCAGGTGAACATCATTAAAGGCCATGGCTAATTCTTGCAACCGCCTCGGAAGCCCATGACCCAGGAGATGTTTTAAGCCAACATTCGTTGGCAAGAGTTACATATCCTCCAATATTTGATAGCTTTGAGTCGGAAGACCGAGATAGTGGTGATGGTGATAAACAAGAAATTGGATCACAAGAGCAGTAGGATGGTGGTTAAAGTTCATGGACTTAAAGCAGGGTGTTTTCTTCTTTTGTATTGTTGCTTTGAGGAATTTTAATTATTGTCGTTTGGTTCTACATTGTATTTTGTTTGTGTGTCTGCCATTATCTGAAGCTTCATCTGAGCTAATCATGTTCTCAACGTGCATTGCGAATTGATGTAATGATTAACTAAAATGAAATAGACATGAGCATTGACTGTTTTACATCTTGATTGTGCATACTAATTGAAATATTGTGATATGCTTTGAGTGAAAGATAATTTGGTATGATGATATGATATTTTGTCCTTTTTCAAACATGAGAGCAAAACCAGACTTTAAAATTTTAAGTATTGTGAGTGTAAAGAGCCGTAAAGGGAGTAGTTATTGCAATGAAATTGACTTTTGTAGGATTCTTGTTAATAAAATCACATAATTGGTTAGAAAGTGTTCTTAGGCGACCAAGTTGTACTCCACAAGTCTACTGAATTGCTTTAGTGTTTGGTTGTCGGCTGGATGTCTTCATACGCTGATGAAGCTCCAATGACGGCGCAAGGGTGCCTGCAAAAGACACTCTGATGCTTAAGTTAGCACTGATGATTCAGAGAATATTTTAATGCGTAATCAATGCATAGAACAATGTGCCATTTATACCTTTTTTACCTGTGGGTTCTACCTGGAGTGGGCTTTTGGGTCCAAAATACCTCTTTTAACTATTTCTGGATCTAGTGACAATGGGTGAAATTACAAGAAAAGCCCTCGATAGTTGCTGGTAGGCGGCTTAAGTCAATAATGACAGATACCATATACTCCATGGGGTATTCTGAGTATGCGGTACCCAGTAAGTGGTCATGTGGGTATGACAGTAAGTGGAAGCAGCCTTGTGAGGTTGGTGTCGCTTATTGTGTACTCAGGGGCCTCTGAGCATAAAGTAAGCGTCTCTACTGCGCGTATTCGTACTTGGTTCGTGATATGGTTGGGACATCAGCCTCCCAGTCTTGAGGAACGTAGTGACGTATAGACTCACTATGGGATTGTTTGTTTGTTGTTTTAGCAATTTTCATTTATGACGTATACCAGCCGCCTAGTCTTAAGGAATGTAGTGATGTATAGACTCATTATAGGATTGTTCTTTGTGTTTGCAATTTTAACCTATTGCCTTTGCTTTTAGAAATTTTGTCTGCTATGTTTGTTGACCATGTATTTTGGCCACCATGTGTCTTTGTTGGTGTGTTTGGGCCGCTATCTCTGTTGATGTTGTCTTTGGTTGCCCTTTTAATTCGTGGTGCATTTTGGGCCGCTATGTGCATTCCTGGTGTGATTAATTTTATGGGGTTTGTTTGTCGTGTACGTGCTTCTGATAGTTGATGGGATGTCAGGTGCATTGAAGTGACATGACTATTGATTGTACTGTTTGGTGTCAGGGTGCATTTTTCGAAGCGATTTTTGGCAGCTGGGCCTTGGGCTTTTTACACTCTTAACTGAAGTTGAAGGGTCTTAAGCAGAGTCTTTAAATATGGTTTCGCTCATTTGAACTTAATCATAATTTCGTTTCTGAAGCTCTTATGGAATTCTCATTGACTTTGTTGCGATTTTATTGCTTTGCTGTTTGCCGATTACTGAGGTATGTAGACTTCTTCTAGTGCTTCCAATTTCGGTGATTCTGGTGCTAGTTTTGGTGGTCTTAGATTAGATTTTTTTAGTATTTCATCTAAGTCTTTGCATATTGAAACGAAGAGGGAGGTCCGCGAAGATCCGGTTAGTTAGCATGCTGAGTCGCTTTGGCCAAAGAGGGACAGGTACGAGTAGGTAGTTGAGGGTGTTAGGACTTGTTTCTTGAAATATAAGTGGTGTCGCCTCATGAGATCTTCACTGAGGAGTGTTTATTTGTTTGGAAGGGGGACTGATCCGAGTGTGGTTTCTAGTGAGCGGGTAAGTAGCGTCGAGACCATGTCTCACAACCGTGAGGGATTGGAGGATGACTTCTTTTATATGTGTGCATGAATGTTTATGAAGCTTCATGTGCGGTTGTTGTTTGATGAGTTTACTATGGGGGTCCTTCGCATGCTTTATGTGGCACTTACTCAACTTCATCTGAATAGTTGGGTAGTTTACAAGCTTTTAGGTTGATCTGCAAGGCCTTGTACTTATAGCCGACTTTTGTGAGCTTCTTGTACTTTTACGTCACACGTTCGAGGGATCCCATGTCGTGGTTGTCATTGGTTGGCAGACCCAAGATCAGTTTGTTGGATGGTTTTACGCAATCATTCAAGAAATTTAAGGACGACTTCTTTCTTGTGAGGGTGCTAGCGGGTGGACGATCATCGTATTATGATGATGGTGGGTTTCCTAAGATTCCATTCTACTAGACGGAATCACCTGTCCAGTTGGATGCAGTGTCTAAAGAGATGTTGGATGTTGATAGCAAGCGGATGGGGACGTGTTGGAGAGGTTACCGACAAAGATTTCTAGGAAGTGGGTTGTATGCTGTTATTTGACGGATAACCCGGGCAAAGATGTTTGTGGTATGTTCTTTGTGTTTTACTTATTCTTGTGTTGAACTAATCTGAAAAGTTGTTTTGAGCAAGTGTGATGGCGCATCATGTGAAGAAAGTTGGTGGAGAGGTTGACTTGTTTGCCAAGATTTGAGAAAAGATGGAGAACGCAGTGAAGGCTAAGGGGCAGTCTTAGGCTCCAAACTTGGTAGGCCTAGCTGTTGACACGTACCGTCCCCCGGTAGCTAAGAGGTCAACGCCATCGAAGATGAAAGGGATTGGGAAGGACCGAAAGAGATTGAGGGCGCTTGCCAAGACCGGGGGTGTTGGTTCCAGTGGGTCTAGTAACCCTAATCTTGGTGGTTTTGAGAAGGCAAAAGTGCAGGTGAGGAAAGGTGTGGAGATCAAACTTAGCGATGTTGAGGTAGGGTGGTGGAAGTTGTGTATCCGGGATTGATCATGTGAGACATGAACGAGTACTTGGCCCGAGGGCTCGTGTTGAGCCGGTGGGTAACAACCATGTTACAAGAAAAGGTGGCTGCTGGTGACAAGAAAAAATTGAGTGAAGAGATTGTTGCTTTGAAAGGACAGAGGGACCGTGATCAATAGGCTTGGGCTGATGAGAAGAAGAAATTAGAGGCAGAGGTTAAGGTAGAATTTGACAAGATCCGTATTGCAAAAGATACGGCGAGTGAGATTTATGGTCTCCAACAGTCGATTTATTCTGAGCATATGAATGGTTTCCAGAAGGCGCTAAGGCAGGCATATTTTTTATACAAGGAGGTATTTGTGGCCGACTACCATTTCAACGTTAATTTCGATGTGTATGACAATCACATGTTGGATATTTTTTAAGATTAGTTGTTTGAAAGCTACGCAGGAGGCGACGATATTGGGGAGTGAGGGGACAATGGTGATAACTCCACCAACGAATGTTGATGGGGTTGTGTTGGAAACGGAGGATGAGGAGGAAGAGGTGGAGGAAGTGGATGATGCAGAGGAGGTTGTCGAGGATGCTAATGACGTGGGCGCCGAATAGTAACTTATTTGGGTGTTGGGGGCGAGGACGCCAAATTTGTTGTTTTACATTTTGTTGTAACTGGGGGTGAGGATGTTGATCTTTTGTTTTCCTTGTTATTGGGGGCGAGGACGTCGACCTTTGTTTTTCTTTTGATCTTAGTTAAAATTCTGTAATTGGGGCGAGGATGCCGACTTTTTTATTGTTGTTAATAGGTTTTGGGTGGGAACTGTGTATTTTGGTATCTTTGTAAAGATGGATATTTGACATTGGGTACTTAATGAAAATTGGCTTTCGTTTCATTCCTCGTTATTTTCAATTTGGTTTGGCCGTATTGCTTTTATGCGCAATTTGTTTTAAGAGGGGATACTGAAATTTGTCGTTGTTGTTCTTCTTAACATTTTACATTGGACGAATTATGTCGTGGTTGGTTATAGTTTTTTCGTTGGGTTCCTTCGGCGACGCTTAGGGTAGTGGGTTGGGAAGTGATTATGATGTCGTACTTCGGCCACCGACACTTTGGGCAGTGGTTGGGAAGTTTTTGTCTATATTCGACCAGCGAATCTTTGGTTAAAGGCTAGGAAGTTCGTTTCTTGAGACTTTGGCCAATGGCTCTTAGATTAGAGGCTGGTAGTTTAGGATCTGGCCAGTGGCTCTTAGATTAGAGGCTGGTAGTGCATGCAAATAATTAAAGATATGTACTTGTAATCCTTGTATTTCATTAGGGGGTAGATTCCTCGTTAAAACATGCTTGGCCAAAACCCTCCTTAGGGAAAATATGGCAGATTAGGAAAGAGTGCATCTTGGGATTACAATTGTTAGTGAGTATACAACTTAGCTAAAGTAAAATTTCAAATGTGAGACATTCCAGGTGTTGGGAACTGGTTCTCCTAATAGTCGCTCCAGCCGATATGTGCCGTTGCGTAACTCTTGTAGTACGCGGAATGGTCCTTCCTAGTTGGCTGAGAATTTGCCGTCATGTTTCCTAGCCTTACTTGCCATTCGCCAAACTAGGTCTCCTTTGTGGAAAGATTGGGAGTTGAGCATGGAGTTATACTTTCTTGCCGCTCGAAGTTTGGTCGCCATGTCCTGGATGTGTGATCATTCTCTTCTTTTGACGAGTAGGTCTAGGTTCGTGTTCATACATTCTTCGTTTGAGTCGTGATCGTACTGCGTCTATCTAATGGATGGTTCCTCGATTTTTATTGGTATCATTGCATCTATGCCGCAGACCAGGCTGTAGGGGGCTTCTTTGGTTAAGGATTATAAGGTGCACCTGTATGCCCAAAGTATTTCTATTAGTTCTTTTAGCCATTTCCCTTTTGCGTCGTCCAGTCTCTTCTTTAATTGCCCTAGTATGACCTTGTTTGCGGCTTCTGCTTGGCCATTGGTTTGTGGGTGTTCTATCAAGCTCGTGATAAGCTGAATGTGAAGGTCGCGGTAGAATTCTGCCAATGCTTTGTTGATGAACTGTCCCCCTTTATCCATGATGATAGTGTGTGGGATGTCGTACCTACAAATGATGTTTTTCCAGATGAAATGTTGTACCTGTTTGGCTCTAATGGTTACAAGTGGCTCAGCTTCAATCCATTTAGAGAAATAGTCAATTGCGACTAGGAGGAACTTCACTTGTCCTTTTCCTGGCGCGAAAGGTCCCACAATGTCCATTCCCCATTTGGAAAAAGGCCAAGGTGATGATATGTGATGAAGTTCTTCCTAGTGTAGGTGCGAGCAGGGGTTGTGTTTTTAGCAAGGTTGGCATTTCTTAATGATGTTTGTGCAATCATGTTCCTTTGTTGGCCAAAAATATCCGACGCACAGGATTTGTGCCGCCATTGTTTCTGGTCTTGAGTGGTATCCACAGGTCCCGTCATGTATTTCTTTCATGATGTATGAGGCTTTGTCATTTGTGATACACTTGAGTAGTGGCTTGTTGAAGCCCCTTGTGAAGAGCTCTCCCGCTATAAGTGTGGCCTTCTTCATCCATCCTTTTTCTTGGTCTGTGGGGATTTGCCCTTTTTCGAGTTTTGTGATGAAAGGGTCTATCCAAGATCCCTCGGTGGTTACTTGGAGGCACTCTACTTGTATTTGGATTGATAGGGTGGTTCGTACCTATTGTAGGAAAGATCTGTATTGTCCTTTCTTTTTCGTGCATGCTAGCTTTGATAAGACGTCAACTCATGCATTGTCGCTTCTAGGTACGTGTTCAATTTTGAACTCTGTTAGCTTTTCTGCCAAGCTGGTTACTAGATGGTAGTATTGTGACAAGAGGTCATCTTTGACCTGGTATTCTCCTGTGAGGTGCCCGACAATGAGTTTGGAATTGGTTTTGCATATTCGGCGTCTGACATCCATCTCGATGGCTACCTGTAGCCCTACAACGATGGCCTCATACTCAACTTAGTTATTTGACGTTTTAAAAGTGAAACATAGTGATTGCTCAATGAGTACGCCCCCTAGGCCTTCGAGGATGATGCCAACTCCGGCGCCTGTAGGGTTAGACGATCCGTCGACATGCATGGTCCACCATTCGTGCTAGGGCTCTTGGTCCTGTAGGTCATTTGTGAAGTCTGCAAGGCATTGTTCCTTTATGGGGCCATGTGGCTTGTATTGGATGGTGAACTCGGAGAGTTCAACAGACCAGTATGAAAGTCTTCTTGCCAGGTCTAGTTTTTGGAGAATTTTTTGCACAGGATAATTTGTCTTGACGGTGATTGGGTGTGTTTGAAAGTATGCCGGAGGCGCTGTCCTGTTGTAATTATTACGAGTGCTATTTTTTCTGGCATCTGGTATCTTATTTCTAGGTCATGGAGTATGCGACTAGTGAAGTATATTGGTTGCTGAGTGTCGTCTACTTCTTGTACAAGTGTTGCGCTCACGGCATTGGAAGATGATGCAATGTAAAGTAATAAGGGTAGTTCAAGGTGGGGTTTGTTTAGGATTGGTGGTGTAGCCAGTAGCTACTTAAGTTGGTCGAAGTTGTTCTGGCATGTTTTGTTCCATTCGAACTTGGCAGACTTCTTTAGTAGCTTCACCATGGGTTTAGTTTTGTTTGCTAGCTTTGGTAGGAAACGAGCAATGGTTGTTAACCTTCCAACTAGCCTTTGCACTTCTTTGACATTCTTTGTGATGCACATGTCAATGATAGCTTGGCATTTTCAGGGTTGGCTTCGATGACATGTCGGGTCAACATGAATCCTAGGAACTTGCCCCCATCGACTCTGAAGGTACAGTTGTTAACACCCAATTTCGTCCGGGCAAATAATGTTGTTTTAAAAATAAAAATATATAAAAATAAAAAAAGCAACAATAACATTAATAAAAATAAAAATAAAATAAAAATAAAAATAAAAATAAAAAATAAATAAAATAATAAAGTAAAATGAAATAATATATATATATATATATATATATATATATATACAAAAATAAGTGTTACATAAAAAAGATAAAAAAAATAATAAATTTTTAATTAATTAATATATTTTTGTCCTTTAATTAATTAATAATTTCAAAAAATTAAAAATTAAAATTGAAAATAAAGTTGTTTGCAGGATTAAAGGGAACGGTTTCTTTGTTATCTCAACTTCTACTTCAACTGCTATTCATGACTTCGTTGGCACAAAGTGGAGGGATGGTGAAGAAAAATTGAAACCAACATTCATATATACAGTTTTGTTTTATTTGGGGGGTGGAGACATTTTTTTTCCATTAGGGGGGATATTTTTCATTTTAAGAAACAGAAGCTAAAACTTCTTCTACTTTGGTTCACAGAACAAGCAACAGGGAAGAAAAAAAGAATGGAGCAGTGATATAAACAACAGTGCAACAAGGAATATAAACAACAACTTTCAGAATCAAGAACAGAGGGAACAATGATAGAAAAACAAAGCTGAGACATTAAATAAGGTACGCAAAATCTTCAATCTTCAAAATTTTGATACGATGTTCTGCCCATTCTACTTATTGATATGCGGTAAATGGTATGAATCGTGAAATCGCTTCATCTGATGCTGCTTGAAATTGTTAATCAGTGAATTAAAACTAGAAAATTGAAAATAAAAGAAAATCGGGTTTCAATAATCTGAAATAGAAAGGAAATAGAAAGGGTTTGATTCATTGTAAAAAAATAGAGGTTCGACAGTGCGCACTGCTATTCTGGAAATCGTGGGGCAACCATGGTTTGTGTTAGAATCCTTTATTACAGGTAGTTCGCAGTGCACGACAAGGGAAAGGTGAGTCATAGTTGAAACAATCTTGGATTTTGGAGACGAACGGTGGTGTCGCCGCTATTGGTGGTGGCGCGATGGCAATCGACGCTGTTGTTGGTCGCGTCGCTGCTGGCGGTCAAGATCTCAAGTTAGGGCGGCAATGGTGTTTCGCGGGAAGGAAGAAGATGAAGTAAGGGTTAGGTTTCTTGTTTAAACTTGTGTTATGCATTTTTAGTGCAGATTTAGTTTTTTTTCTTCACGCACCACCAGAATTCATTCACGCACTACACCCTGTTTTTAATTATGGTTAGTAGATTTAGTTTTTTTTCTTGACGCACCACCACAATTCATTCGCGCACCACCCCTGTTTTTAATTATGGTTAGTAAATTTAGTTTTTTTCTTCATGCACCACCATAATTCATTCGCGCACTCCTAGCTTTTAATTTGGATTTTATTTATTTATTTTACTTTATGCCCTCCCCAATGTAATAATCCTAGCTCCCATACATGAAGTTTTATGTTACTTTATGTACCCGCGTTTCCACTAAGCACACATCCCACTCCTTTATTTTCTTCTTAGGCTAAGATGCGCTTACTTTAATGCTCCCCACGTTTTACTTTAATGCACCTCGCGTTTCCTATATGCACCCTGCGTTTACTTTATGCACCCCGTGTTTCTCTTCATCTACCACATTTCCGCGTTTTTTAAGTAAATTTCACATTTCAATCACATCATTTTCAAAAATAATAAAAATATTTTAAATTGAAATAAAAATAAAAATAATTTTCAAAAAAATGATAAAAATAAGAATAAATAAAATTTTAATATTATTTTTTTTTGTCTAATCGGCCGCTCACATGGCACTTCTTTTTAAAATAAAAATATAAAAATTGTTTTGGTGTCTAATCGGCCGCTCACATCGTATGACACTTTCTTTAAAAATGCAAAAATTATTATATTTTATTTTGGTGTGTAATTGACCACTCGCGTCACACGACATTCAATAAATAAGTTATAAAAATGTGTTTGGTGTCTGATTGACTGCTCACATCACACGACAATCTTATTTTTTAATAAATAAGCTATAAAAAATGTGTTTGGTGTCTAATCGGCCGCTCGCGTTGCATGACACTCCTTTTCAAATATGTCAAAGGACAACTTTCAAAAATTAAATCATTTAATCAATAAACTATGGTTTTCCATAGTTTTCCTCAATAAACTATGGTGGCGACTTCTAAATTAATTTCTTTTAAGTTCGTCGTCCCGTCGCGGTTTAGGTTGCGACAAATGGCGACTTCACTAGGGACCCTTGAGAGTCAAGCCTATTTAATCGAATATGCGAAAGCGATGTGTTAAATTTAGATGTTTTGTTTTTCCCTTCTCGATTTATGTATATTATATATTCTTGTTGGTGTATGACATATTTGTGGATATTGAACCTTAGGGTAGAAAATATGTTTTTGCAGGTGGGGGTTTAGGTTTGCATTTTTGTAGCAGTGTCATAATGGATGTAGTTCCCAAGTAGTCATTATGAGAACCCCAACTAGAGTCTGTTTGCTTCATTTGATACTCTTACATCGTGTTGTTTACCAACTATTGTGATGCTCTAGTGACCTTTTATCCTTAGGAAATAGGACACTATCCTGGTGAACACATATACCTACCTTAATCCTATGACACGCTTAAACCTTATAAGGCACAAAAGGGAGATGTGTAATACTACAATTCCTTTTCTGTTTATTTTATTTTTATTTTATTTTTATTTGTATTTCTTTCTTTGTGTTTTTTCTTTGGGTTGTAATAAGTTATGTAAATTATTCATAACATCATGTAGTCTGCAATTTTTCTTTCTTTTTTTGTACATTTTCATTGTATTCATTCTAGGTAGAAAATCATAAAGCTGTGTCATTTCCTTGGAGAAGAAATGGAAATTAATAGGGAATCTAGAGTTGGAGAGCATTCTGGTTCAGAGTCACTAAAAAAGAAGTAGTCAATTAGAGCAAAGGAAGGAAACTTGAATTATCTTCGAGAGTTGGTGGGGAAGATGAAGACTATCCAGTGGAATAATTTTCGAAGGAAGTATGGGAATTTACTGAAACTTCTAGAGATTGATACTCAGGTTCCAATTGTTACTACTTTGGTCCAATAATATGATTCGCCGCTCCGGTGCTTCACCTTCAAGGATTTTCAATTAATGTCAACAGTAGAGGAATTTGGGGATATTCTAGATCTACCATTAGAAGGCAAGATTCCTTACAAGCATACAATGCAAAATGGATCTGTTTCAACACTAGCAGGAATCTTGAAGATACACCCTACAGAGTTGGAAGGCAAAATGATTATGAAGGGAACCATCATAGGCATTCCTTAGGGGTTTCTAGAGGGACATCTACGCCAATTGGCTGATAAAGACATGGGGGAAACCTTCATGGATGTACTGGCGCTCGTTCTTTATGGCGTCATGATTTTCCCAAGCATCGATAACTTTGTTGATCTCTCAGCCATCAATGTTTTCATAGCATATAAGATCAATGCAGAAAACCCAGTCACAACAATTTTAGCTGATGTTTATGGAAATTAGAATGTGTTATGAATCTAAGAAGAAAAAGTTGTCATGTTGCTTGCCAGTATTATATAAATGGTTTACTTCTCATGTCAGTCCAAATTACAAGCCAACAGCTAAAGGAGCACAAGAATGGGCGTGTTTTTATGCTAAATTACATAATGGAATGATCAACAATGGGTAATGGATAGGGTTAAAGTGGTGAAGCTACCATTCAAACTAGTTACCTTCATACCAGAGCAACAAGATGTGGAGAGTGAGGAAGTAAAAACCCTTAAGGAAGAAATAGAAAAGATGAAGTAGAAAAATGTTAAGCTTGTTAATGATCTTCAGAAAGCTCACCATGAATATATAGATCTCAAACATGACAATGAAGCCAGGATCAGAACTTGTGATGTATTAATAAAGAAGCAGAGAGAGGAAAGAAACCATCACTTCAGAGTACAACAAGATCTTCAGGCAGCTAGCAAAGAGCTAGCTTTGAAAGGCAAAGAGAAGAAAACGGTGGCATTGTCTGAACGTGAGAAAATTGCATTATGTGAAGAATTGGCAAGATACAAAAGGGAGGCATTAAACAGTGGACGCCTTCCAATTGTGAGGGAGTGGTGTTTCTATGATTCCATCAACGAAAGAGAGTCTACGAGTTCTGCGAGAGGCAAAAGAGCTGTAGTTGCCACCAGTTGTGTGGCTTGTGGGCTTGTACTTGCTCTCCTCTTTGGTGGCGGTGGGAAGTTCTACTCTGGATGGGTTGGGTCTGGGTCCTCTCATTGCCTTGTCCGCCTCAATTTTCCTCTTAAGTCTGCAGTTCTCTTCCCTCAAGGCCTCCATTTCGTCCGCGTTCCTCTTCTTATATTCTGTAAATTCTTGTTGCATTCTGGCTTGAGCCTCTAGGATGCATGATATGTCAGATGAGGGACCTGCGTCCCCCATTTCGGCTGTGAAGGGTATGGTGGGGACTTCGGCTGCTCTACTTCTCGTGGACACCATTGCACCAAAACTAGTAGGTCGTGGACTTGAAAAACACACTTCGAGCGCCATGGTGGGCGCCAATTCTTCTTAGGGGACCAAGTTGTACTCCACAAGTCGGCTAGATGTCTTCCTACTTCGATGAAGCTCTGATGACAGCGTAGGGATGCCTGCAAAAGGTACTCCAATGCTTAAGTTAGCACTGGTGATGTCAAAGATTCAGGGAATATTTTAATGTGTAATCAATGCATAGAACAATGTGCTATTTATACCTTTTTTACTTGTCGGTCCTACCTAAAGTGGGCTTTTCAGCCCCAAAATACCTCTTTTAACTATTTCTAGATCAAGTGACAATAGGTGAAATTACGAGAAAAGCCCTTGATAGTTGCTAGTAGGCGGCTTGAGTCAATAATGTCAGATACCGCATACTCCATGGGGTATTATGACTAAGCGGTACCTAGTAAGGGGTCATGTGGGTTTGAATGGCTGGGTACTTTTTGGTCGCTTAGCCATTTTCATGGTCAGGCACTTCTTACTACGCATTGAGGGGTAAGCGGCTTAGAGGGCCATGGGTGTCCGCTTATTGTGTGCTGAGAGGTCTCTTAGCATAGAGTAAGCGGCCTTTTGGCATTGGTGCCGCTTACTATGTACTGAGGGGTCTCTCAACACAGAGTAAGCAGCCTTTTGGCAGTGGTGTTGCTTACTATGTACTGAGGGGTCTCTTAGCCTAGAGTAAGCGTCCTTTGACATTGGTGCCGCTTACTGTGTATTGAGGGGTCTCTCAGCATAAAGTAAGCGCTATTTTGGCATTGGTGCTGCTTATTGTGTACTGAAGGGTCTCTCAGCACAGAGTAAGCGTCCTTTTGGCATTGGTTCCGCTTACTGTGTACCGAGGGGTCTCTCAGCACAGAGTAAGCAGTCTTACTATGTTGGTGCTGCTTCCTTTGTACTGAGGGGTCTCTCATCCCAGAGTAAGCGGCCTTGTGACGTTGGTGACACTTACTGTATACTAAGGGATCTCTTAGCACAGAGTAAGCGACCTTGTGAGGTTGGTGCCGCTTACTGTGTTCTTAGGGTCCTCTCAGCATAGAGTAAGCGGCTCTACTGCATATATTCGTACTTGGTTCGTGGTATAGTTGGGACATAAAGGATAAAGACATTTGTTAGTATGTTTAAAGCAACTTACTCATGGTTTGCATTAAAGAAACATTTTGACCAACCATTTGACTACTAGTAACTCTAACAGTTTGCCCCACATTAGGGACCACAAACCCATTCTTTGTGGACGCTGTTGTAATTTATGTGTTATAAGACATGCTTATTTTTCCACTTCTTAATCTCATACACTCTTTAACACTTTTCTTCCAGGAATAACATTTTTCCAACACAAGTGGTCTCACCAGGCGTATCAATTTGCTTCTCACGAATTTTGGTATTATTCTCAATGTTAATCAATGAACCAAATCAACTTGACTAGAAGTGGGTTAACAAACTTATGTTTTACAAACCGATTTAAAGAGTGTTTATGAATCCACCAACAAGATAAAGTTGATGAACAATTCACCTATATTATGAATTAAAACCACAAATATCTTAAAATTATTGAGTTCTTAACGTAAATCTCAATCAATAATTCGACATTTTTCTCCAACAATCGTATTTTTTATAAGTTTATTTTTAAAGATTGAATGGTAGATGGATAAAAAAGATAAAATGGAGAACAAATAGGTGAAGAGAATGAATATAAAGGTTTTGCATAAACGTAAATTGTTCTAAAGTAAATTATCAAGGATAGAACAATAACAGGTAAAGTAAATCAACAAAAGAGGTGACATAAATTTTTACAATCAATACTGGATTAATATTTTTCTTGTTTAAGACATTATCAAACTCTATAAAATTGTATCCACAATTTGTCATCTCTAAATTACATTTAAACTACGTTTTTTTTTTTTTTTTACATTTACATTGCAAATAAAATAGAAGCAAATGTATATAAAATGAAGTAATTGTTAATGTGATGATTTTTTTCAAGCACTACTGTTACTTTCTTGTGTGAAATTAAAACTTTTGAATGCTTGGTGAAATCAATTAAGTCGATTTAAAAAATACTGTTCTACATATCCCTTCGAGAACATCCGATTACAAGATTGCAATGTTAGCTCTTACGTGCCTAAATTGTCTACCTAATTATTCCCAAAACGATTGTGATATTTGGGACAATGACATTAGGTAAGATTGTATCCATCTTTTCGCCTCATATTATATTAAACTTGACCTATTCCATGCTTGGGGACCATCATAGCCCGTATGTCAAAAGCGTCTTAATTATCATGCGAAAAGTATATTCACCACAATTTATTCTACTATATTAAATTGATTTAGTTATCTGATAACAATATTTATTAATCTGCAAGTTGAAAATTTAAAGCTGAAAAGTTATTTTATGTGAATTAATTTAGAGAAAAATATTTAATCACTATATTATTAATTAAGTAATTAAAGACTATTTCACAAATTAAAAATTATTTAATTGTCGTTTACTCTCTATTATTAATAAAAACTTATCATATAACTAGAAACTACATTTTTGTTATTAATGGTCATAAGAAAATATTTATTTATTTATTAAAAATAGTCTCAAATTAGATATTATTAAGACCTAAATACCTCATTATTTGTTTAGTAGTCTAAGAATAATTCACCATTCTTGTTTTGTACAGATTTATTAATAGTAAATGGAGCTAAGCATAGAAATTGTAGATTGAATGACACTCTTTCTAGGATAATGTTATTTTAAGATTGTAGATGTTCGTTCCACATCATCAAAAATAATTGTAGATGTCTAGTATTGATGTCATTCTTGTAAGGTTCACTTAATTCTACTCCAATCTGTTGGGCCTAAGGTCGGTCATAGGGTGTCCAAAACCCCTAAAGCAGCCTAACTCTCTCATTCTTCTGTTTTTCCGAAACGAACCAGCTTCCTTTCTCTCTCCTTTCCCTCAACAGTTCTTTGCTAGGGTTTTGAATCCCATTAGTCGTCAAGTTAGCTCAACCCATTTTTCTGCGCACGTAAGTTATTTTCAGCTCATACTCTTTCTCCTCCAACTAGATTTTCTTGTGGTTCCATTTAGGGTTCACCGTAGTAACCCGTCCTTGTCTGATGTTAGTATTTCCAGCTTACGAAGCTGTTCTTGGAGTTATGGTACCATTCTGCTGGCTTAAAACCCCCTCAAAGTAGCTCTTGATAAGGTAAGGGAAGCTAGGGTTTCGTATGTTCTTCATATCTGCTTCGTTTTAGCTTTATTTCGTGTTTGATATGCTTTGGTGTTGTTGTGATTGCTTGGATTATGGATAAATGTGTTGTGGTTTGCAAATGCTTGACTGTTGCATGCGAGAACAGTGGTGGGCATTGGTTTTCTTGCCCAAGCGAGCGTGCCTCGCCTAGGCGAGATTAGCAGCAACTCGCCCAGGTTTTCTGCTCAAGTTGTCGCTTAGGCGACGAGCCTTCATTTTGAGTGAGGGGTAATCTCACTCAGGCGAGGAGGTCTCTCCTAAACGAGAAATCGTAGAAGCCATTGTTCCCTTGTTCGAGCTCTCGCCTAGGAGAGAAGGGCTCGTCTGAGCGAGGACTTCTAGCCTTAGCGAGACTGGGGCAGGTTCGTGCTCTAGTTCTGTTTGGTTCTCTGATATGGTTGCTTGTTTGCTTGATAGAGTGTTTTACCACAAAAGCCTGATGTGTGATGTCATGTATATTGCAAGAGATCAAATAAGGATGGGATGTTTCCATGTTGAATATGAAATGGAAAGTATGAATTGGTTCATGGGTTGGTTGATTAATTACATGAGACTTGGTACGCATGATAACTTTATGTTTGGTTGGCAAAACATGATTTTGGTATGGTTTAGGACGTAATTCCATGTATATCTAGGCGAGATCTCATGGTTGTGCTTCATGGTCAAGACGTAATTGCACGAAGGTTTCGTGGTGGTGCCTCATGGTCAGAACGTAATTCCATGAACCTTGTTAGTGGGTGGTCATGGTGGTGCCTTATGGTTAGGACATAATTCCACGGAGGTTTTGTGGTGGTGCCTCATTATATAATTTAGTAAGGATTCAAGTAAGGATTGCATCCTGACACTCTAAAGAGTTAGTAAGTCTCATGTAGAGCGTACTAACTCAAGTGGTGAGAGTAGTAGAAGACCTTAGATGTTTAAAGGCTAACCTTGTGCGTGGTAGGGTGAAACCCAATTGCAATGGCTTTGTAGAGCAGTGGAGGCCACCACAAGTGCAAGCATCTAGTGAATCCGACTGATTATACGTATCCAGATATTTGAGTCTTAGTGGCTTGCTTGTCGGTCATTACATGATTGGTTTATTTATGTACTCATGTCTTTTAAATTTTGTATGTCCAATTGCATGATAAAAACCTTTTTACTTTAGCTTACCCTTTCTGTTTGCTTGTGTGTTCTATGTGTGGTTTTCTCCTTTTGCGATGATCATCAATTTATTGATGTGAGCAAATGTGGGATCTCCTCGTGGTCATCGGGTGATGGAAACTCCGCTACGTAGCTTGTTTTTGTTGGAGTTTTTTTTTATCATTACTGAATATAAAGTCAAGGTTTACTATACCTTCTAAACTAAGAAAAACTATCACATCACCCTATTAATTTAATGAAAACAGATTTTTCTTTCCACGGGCATGTGGTGACATGTTTTCAATCATTTGAAAAACTAAATCCAAAACAAAAAGACTTAGGTTTCTTCTAAATTTAACTCTTATAGTTTCTAGTTGCAATTTTTCTACGTAGAAATAAGACTAATATTTCTGTTATAATTTTTTGACTAACGAAATATATAAAAAAATAATATTAGTTATTATGTAGTTGGAGTCGTATTATTATTATTATGTTAGCAGAAAACAAGGCATGCCCAAGTAAGCACACCAGGGCTAGTAAAATGACTTTAGCACTTTTTTTAAATCAGCTATTAAGATAATTATCTTACCTCATAGATGGTGATCGTTGATTAATCAAATAGAATAGACATTTTGATGGTTGAGTGAACTCAAATGATGCAAATTCTATGGTTAATAATAATATGTCTTAATATATTATTAAATCTCTCAAATTTCTGGAACTTCTTAATAAGCTTTTTGAATCAAAAAACTAAAATTCAGTAATTAAATTTTGAAACTAAAAATCTACTCCATCTGAAAGTTTGAATGGCTTAAGCACTGTGAAGCAAACAAAGAGGGAACAATGAATTCACACCTTCTTGACTCTAATCACCCAAATGACCTATTTCTAAGCACACAATGTTCTTATTTTTCTGTTTCACAAAGAGGAATCATGGGAGAACAACAAATCATACAAGCCCCAACAGAATTTCAAATTGGGAGTGGAAGATTAATTCAACATAATTTCAAACCCTAAAAATCTAACGAAATACTTGTTTAAATTAATCAAATTAAAGGCCCCAACGAATTTCAGATTTAGAGTGGAAGATTGAAACCTTAGACATCAACTGACATCGTGCATAGATTGAAACACGCCATAAGCTCTTAAACGAAAAGTATTATCATGAGTGAGTGGAATATGGAAGATGGAATAGAAAAGAGAAGAGTAAATTACCGATTAGGAGCAAGTAGTAGATGCAACTACTCGAACAATGGTGAGAGGTAGAACCACAGTGAACAACAGTGAGAGAGATGATCGAATAGTGGTGAGAGATGATCGAATAGTGAATAGTAGTGAGATGGAAGAACGACTTCTCTGGCTCACTACAGAGAGATGATCGAATGGTGGTGTTCGCTAATGTAGAGATGGATAATGAACAGCACGAAAGCAGATTCTACATCTTCTTCACTGAGTCAGTATACAACTTTGATGAGAAGGTGATGCGAAAAAGAGATGAACGAATTTGATTAGCGAGCAAAAATTTAAATAAAATATTCTCACATAATGTTAAGCGTCTATTGTCATGTGCATTTTAACCGTGAGAATACAAAAACACACTAAAAACTTTATGAAAAATTTCTTCATAAATATTATTACTGTTCATTTATAAACTTAATAATTAATAGAGTAAGTTTCAATTTGATAATATCAATATCAAATACTAATATTTTTATCGCATTATTTTCTTTAAATTAATATTTCATATAAATATTAAATAATAAATAACTATTTATTTATATTATTAATATTTAAAAAAAATATTTATATATATTTTTTTAATTAAAAAGAATTAGTGATAAATTTATGTTCTAGCAAATTTATAATTGTTTTATTACAAATTAATTATCATCTCATTTCTTTACAATTTTCTTGCAAATTAGAGAAGAATTAATAAAAAAAAAAATTGTAGCTAATTTCTCTGGCAAGATAAAGAATTTCTTGTAGTGCCGTGCCAGTTACTTTCTTATGTGAAATTGAGACCTCTGAATGCTCTAATGTTTATTTCACACTTCCTGGGTAAAAACAATTAATTCGATTTAACAACTACCTTTTTACATATCCCTTCGAGAACATCCCATAAAAACTGAATTGCAAAATGGCTAAATTGTGTCTCTGTAATTATTCGCAAAACGATTGTGATGTTTGGGACCATGACATTAACACGGAAGATTGTATCCATCTTCTTCCCTTAGATTATATTAAACGTGGTACTTATTTAATGTTTGGGACCACCACGTGCCAAAAGCGTCATTGTCTGCTTAAAGTATATTATTCACCACAACATTTATTTCTGCTATATTTGATCGATTTAAGAGTTGGTTTATTAAAATTCAATTATCAGATGAAAATATTTATTAATTTGCAAGTTGTTTCGGGGTAGGGACCAAGAGCCTACTAGAAGAACCTCTTCACTTTACGTTATCCTTCTCCTCTCCAGTAACTTCAGCAAAATCCACTCCTCAGCTCGATCGGTTGGGACGACGATCGGGGTACCTGCCTAAAGTACTCCGATGCTTAAGTCAGAAAGAGCCGATCGGTATATCA
>Ga0214544_1000769_pt1 | contig 61942 bp, 28 predicted proteins | sample CNSS3metaG_FD_160074 | JGI IMG/M metagenome (GOLD analysis project Ga0214544, IMG submission 160074) | Root nodule microbial communities from cowpea collected in UCLA plant growth center, Los Angeles, California, USA - CNSS3 | ecosystem: Host-associated > Plants > Roots > Nodule | place: USA... | reverse complement strand
TATATATATATATATATATATATATATATATATATATATATATATATATATATATAAAGAACTTTAAATTTAACCGTAGTCCATGTTGAGAATATAGTATATATAGGTGTTTAATTAGCTGCATGAAATTCTAAGTATGCATGCGACTTGGTTGGGGTTTGGAACATTTGAATGACTCAATGTGTCTGATAGCAACAGAAGCCATACCAACTTTTGAATTGTCATGTCATGGTTTTATTGATGTTCATGTGCTGTAACAATCCAAAATTATTTGAGGGAAACATTAAAATAAACCAACTTTCGTCTAACAGATAAGATCAACTATCATATAAAATAAATATACTAGTCGGTACCAATATACAAACATAATAAATTTTAAAATTTACAAAACTCCATGCTATATTACAAACTTATCAAATCAATAAACATATATATTAAATATGAATTATAAAAAAAAATGTCTTCGGTCGCACGGTGATATCCTATTTTACATCAATTTAAGAATTTAGAGAAATAGTTTGAAATATAATTAAAATATTTAAAGTGTTTTATATAATTAATTGATCATATTAAATAATTTATAAATAGTTGTACTTATTTTACAGCTGTAATTATTGACTCATTGGTTTTATTTTAGGCCACTCTTATGTGCTTAACTTTTTGCATAAAGACACCTTATCAATTTCATTGATTTTTTTTGAATTTATATATTTTTATAATTTTTATTGAAAAATATCCTTTATGTAAATTTGCAGAAAGAGGGAACCCCTCTGAAAGTTCAAAGATGGGGGCAATTCATGTCATCTATTTGACTTTTCAAAATTAAAGTGTCAAACAACAAATCTTTCTTGTTGGATTTTGTATCAATTAAAAAAATATTTTTAATTGGTTATTTTTAGATTAATCATTGGGTGAATATAATTAATTGGTATAAAAGTGCTACTTTTTAAAATTAGTTACTGCTGGAATCAATTTAAAAATTATCAACTTTAAACTAACTACTAATTGTTACAATATATAATACATGCAAGTGTGTATGCTATCTTTATGTTCTACCTGAACAAAAGTAATCCGAAGAATGCTCCAAAACAGAAGATGTTTTGTTTAATGATTAATTTTAAAATTAAAGTTCTAAACAAAGTTTTTTATAACACTTTTTAAGAGATACAAAATTAAATTTCTCTTAGACTAAAATTAACTTATCCATATTAAAAAATAAAAATTTAGACATTACATGAGAAAAAGTTTACAAATCATTATATATATATATATATATATATATTTTAACATATAATTATTTTATACACTATTACAAATTCTCTCTTTATATACTACAGATTTTTTTAACTTATCTATTAACATAATGGGCTCAATCCGTGTGACTTCTGGGTTTTTTAGATTGGTGGGCTGGTTTGGTGCTGCTCTCGACATTTGTTTTGTAAGTTTGGGCTAATGTAATAACGTTTAGTGAAGAAACAAGTTATTGTTTTCTTCACCCCTACAATTAATAACTGCACCCCTAAAATACTATTTCAATCCATCCCGAGAGTGTTTCCTTCTAGTAAATAGAAACTGCAAAATTAAAAGTGAGTCACTTTTTTTACTTAAAATATAAACTTTTCCAAATTTAAATTTTTATATTCATGTTAGAAGTCTGGTTGATAGTGGTACATTTTACATTTTATAAATGTTTAAATATATTTTTGTCAACTTTTAATGAATTTTAAAATTAGTTAATTTTGAATATTTGGACCAATTTAGTCATTTATCATTCAAAATACGTGAATTTAGTCATTTTAATCAAATTTCGTATGCATTTTAATCAAATTTCGTATGCATTTCAAGTTTGTATTTAACTTGTTTATACTATTCGACACATTTTTGCTTTAAAGTTAAATAAAATACTATTATAAAACACGCTTGAAATGTCATATAAATTTAACAAAATTTAATTAAAAAAAATAAATTCACGTATTTTAAAAGATGAATAACTAAATTGTTCCAAAATTTTAAAATAGACTAATTTCAAAATTTATTAAAAATTAAGAAATTAAAAACATATTTAAAAAAAATACTTTTGTTATATTTTTCTGACATGATTATTTCAGAATAAAATAGTTTTATTTTGTTTTTTTTTTAAATACCCTACCTTTCATCAATCATAAATTTGCAAAATCTACTTATCCTTTTCAATAATTTGTTTTTTTTTTTACCTTTTTAATAGTATTTGTTTTCTCTTAGTCTCAATAAATTTGTAGTTTTTGTTATTAGTAAATAAAAAAAAAAGTTCTTATGTTGATTGGCGTAAAATTTATATTTCTGTTCTGATAATGTTATTTGTTAACATCTTAAATCAACGTGTTAGCATCTGAATAAGAAGATGAACAATTTTTTCCCACAATTTTTCATCTTCTCTGAATTTTTTACAGTGAAACTGAAAAATCACATCGTATGCATCATACTGATAAAGATGTTAGGTAAACAGTTTAAAAGTTGCAAGCGCTGGGAAAAATTATCCGAAAGTATTGGAAAGGAAAAATGGGGAGTGTGGCGTGGAAGCAGCTTCTTCTGAACGCTTTGGAATCAAACGCTCACCTTAAACACTCTTCTTTCATGCAACTCGTATAGTATCAGAATCAACTTTTTTCTTTTTTCTTTTTAATTTTTCATTTTTGTTATTCATCGTTTTGTTTGTGTTTGGGGCAGGCAACCATAGGAACCAACGGAACACCTTCGAACCGCACTGTCGTTTTCAGGTTGTCCCTCCCTCTCTCATTCACTTAATTTTAATGGAGAATTGATGACATTGTATGATCTGTGTTTTCAGAGGATTCCAAGATAATACTGATAACATCCAAATTAACACTGATGCTCGCACTCGCAAGGTTTTTATTTTTTTTCCTTGAACAAGAACAACTTCTCTAATTAATCTGATGTTTGGAATTGGAATAGCTCGTAATATTATGCATTATATTTAATTTATTAGCTTAGAAGAAATAAATATCTTGTAAATGGTTCAAGCAGTTCCATTAGAACCAAATTAGAGCAGAGTGTAGACATACACGTCGATTGTGGAAATATATTTCATTGAATAATTTGTACCCAATTTTAAAACCTAGAGGCACGTAGTTGTTGGCATGTTGATTTTTTGTTGAAAAGTTTCTCAATTAGAAGTTTCTGTTTTCTTATTCGTGGTGTAGATTGAAGAGCTCAAGCTTTGCCCCTCTGCTGAGGTAATTATTCCATGAGGTACTTTTTTAATAAAACAATCTGATGATAGGCACAATAGGTTTTGCGAATTGGGGCTAAGTTTAGTTTTTTTTGTTAGATTTGTTGGTATTTTACGGATTCCTGGGAGCAATTTCGGATAAACGGGAATGTAGATATCATCGACGGTTCGAATGCTGAACCCCTAAAACTTGAGGTTTGATTAAAGATTTTCAGTTATGATTGAAATTGTCATTCGTTAGATCAATTTTGATTTGAACATTGTGTATGTTGCGTGAGCTTTTATGTATAATTGTGATATGGAAACAAAATTGTCCAGCTAAAGCGATTGTGCTATTTTTAACCATTGCTTCCTTCACTTATTGATAGAAGTGCAATCCATACCCTGTGATAGAAGATGATGCATTATTCTTTACGCTAAAAGAGACAAGTATGTCAACGAATTTGGATTCTTTATTGAGGTTTTCTATGCTGTGCCTTCAAAATATATTGATGAACACTAATTTTTGATGTTTTTAAAATATATTAAAAATTTTTAAAGTACCAACATCAACAATGTTTAGCAGAGGACAGTACCAAAAAAATCTAGTAGAGAATTTGGACTCTATGTCAACTTGTTCTCTAAAAGCAATTTGAAACATAAGTTGAGCTAAAGATAACTGCATAACGGGAAGATTAAATTAAAATGGTAGTCTGGAATTGAATGTATAAACCTGCACCATGCAAAAGGAAAAAACCTTTCTTCTCCCTCATCAAATCAGGGGAAGTAAAACAAAACCCTCACGCTTTGTTCTGTTTGCTTGTCAATTTTAAGTTTTGAACTTTTTAGAAACTGAAACTGATTTTCAATTTTATAATTTCTTTTACTTCCAAATTTTCTGTAGTTTTCAATTTTCAAACTCCTATACCAAATTTTAAATTCATTGCACTAATCTTCCCCTCCTGTAATAAATTCATGATGCAGCAAAGAGAAAATTCTTGGTTTGCCAGTTCATTGAGATCAAGGTCGCAATATTTGTGCCCCAACCCTGAACTTCCCTGTCTACATGAGCAGGCTCAGCCTGATATATCATTAGATCCTTCTACAGGTCCAATTGATGCTTTTTGCCTTCTGATCCTAGAACCGCATCAGGTAATGATATCTCTCATACTCTAACATAAATATGTGTGTTTTGCATCTACACATTCACTTTGGTTTCAACCACGTACAGGTTGATTACTTGAATCTTAAGAGTAACCAGAGGCTAACATTCAAATCAAGTGTGAGTGCTGCAGCAGAGAAAAGCTGGACTGTGGAGAGGGTCAACCCATAATCTGTTTTCTGTCAGTGTCGTGTTCCTATTTCACTGCAGACAACAAATGAAGTTCCGAGGGTATATGATAGAGGATTTGAGGGAATGTATAGTTATATATTCATTTTGCAGTGGCCACTGGATATTCGTGCAGCCCTTTGAAGGTTGCGTTGCGCTCGTTCAATAAGCTTAGTAAGATGGGGTGTGGATTAGCCTCGTGTGTGTAGCATCATATCAGTGTAGACATCTCAATTGGAACTAGTATAGAGGTGGAACCTTGGAGAGAACAGGAGTCACTATTAGTATTTATCACTTTGATTTCAAGTAATATTAATATCTTATTTTTATTTCAGAATTCTGATGGTGATATAAATCAAACTATAGAGAATAAAATTTGCATTTATCTACTGCATGTTTGGTTCAATTTATTTTAAGGAAATAATCACTTATTTTTTGTTAACTTTCTAAGAGAACTTTCAAAAAAATAAGCGATTATTTCTCTAAATTTAATCTCTACCAAACATGCTACAGTCATCGTTTTTTTTTTACATCCGTAATTTTTTTCTTTTGAAAGAAATGGAAATGCCACACTTTACAGTAACAAACATGGAGCTAAAGAACGCTTGACAGGAAGGTCTGAATCATCTGCTATTTTCTGTTTGTTATGATCTGCTGGTAGTCTTAACACTGTGGCAAGTCTGGCGGAGGATGTGGTAAGGATTCCAGCTCTCCTTGTCCATTGTTCACTATAAATACCATTCCCAGTCCCCATGACTTGTGTATATCAATGTGGCAGTGCAGAAACCAGACCCCTGCAAAATAGTTTCACGTTATTTTGATAGTAAGAAATTGATAATTCAATAGACACAGAGAGACAGGGAAATGAATAATCCTTTCTGTTTCAATAGAACAATAGAGAAAATAAATCCAGCATTACAGGGTCTATACCTGGATTATCAGCAACAAAGCGAATTGCTGCCCATCCTCCTGTTGGAACTCCAATTGTGTTCATGTATGGAGGATCCACTAAATTGAATTGTGCAGTTACTGGGTTATAGTTGCCCTTGCCATACCCTACCACATAAAAGCTGTGGCCATGGAAGTGCATTGGGTGGTTTTCAGTGTTAACTGTCCCTGTGTCCTGCAGAATGAGTTGCACCCTGCTACCATATTCAAGGACCTTTATTCTTGTACCATTCGATGACTGCGTGTCATATGGAATGCTATTAGGGGCACCATTAACAAAGTCATAGAACTTTGGGGGTGTGTCTGGGAAATCTTCAGTGTATGTTCCTTTTATTTTCTTATAATATGCTTCCAAGATTGAAATATTGGGATTAACGAAACTTATATTGTTCATTGAAGCTGCCAGCACCCCATTGTGCATGCCTTGGCAGTTTTTCTTGGGTGTCTTTGATTGACACTTTTGAACATTCAATCCAATGGTAATGAATAGATGTTTATCGATTTCCTTAAAAACATTGACTTGATTTAGGCTCCTTAATCCGTCCATAACTGTCTTAACAGCCACTTCATCATCAAGTTTAGGCAATTTAGCAGGTAAAGATAGGCTATCAGATGGAGCTCCTATGTAGTTGAAGCCTGCTATAGCTGAAACGTTTTGATATATGACAATCTTTCCAGACTCATAAGGTGCTACAGCCATGGAGTATTTTCTTACTGGCTGATTTGCAGTGACTAGGACACTCAATGTTTGACCTGGTCCAATCATCACTGAGTCTGTGGTGAATGGCTTGGTGTATTCAGCATCAGCTTCCACGATTGTTAAATTGTGATTAGCAATGGCGAAGAAATTCTCAGTGTTCAGACCCGCATTAATCAATCTTAACAAATAGGTCTTTCCCGGAATCACATCAATTTTGTAGACATCTGAAATGAAGAGGAAAGAAACGTAAGAAACGGGAATGCAGGAAAAACAAATTACAACAGTATTAGTATGTGATAGACTGGTTTAGGAGACCAATGCAAATGCAAACTCGTGGACATTGTCATGATGTCAACGAGCGTTAGTGGCATCATCCACCACTTGGATTTTTCTCTTTTTTATCAGCTTAGTCTAATTGAAACATCTTAACATCTTACAAAAATAATTATCCTACCAATAGACAATTGTAAGAAATTCCAACAAATGAGAATAGCCATTATCACAAATTCATTGTTAGTTATCTTTTATTATCTCAAATACCATTAGTGGAGCAGTTGTAGTTGGTTCCTGGATGACCGTTAATGGTATATGCATCTGCTTTTGGAGGAGGTCCTCCACTTGCTAGAGTGGCCTTCTCAATTTCTTGGAGATCCTTCAGCCAATATTCCCCTGCCATGATTCATATCAACCCACAAACAGTAGCATTATATGGAGAACATACAACTACATAGTACTCTGAATTCAAAACCAAAGGGAGATACCAACTTACCCAGTATAATTATGTGCTCTTGATAGGGAAACTTAAACGGGTAAGTTACCCCAGCCTTTGGATAAACAATCATGGCACCATGAACTGTTCCTCTTAACCAAGAAACATGAGCATGCCAGAAGAAGGTTCCCTTCTGCTGCACCACTGAAAAATTATAAGTGAAGCTCTGGCCTGATTGAATTGGACATTGTGTAATCAAGGATGGCCCATCATACCAGCATGATAGCCTTTGCCGAACACCATGCCTAATGTTTTAACATTCAAGTTTGTCAGCTGTATGATATCGTTACTTGAGTGAACTATTTCCTTTACAAGGTTGTTATTGGGATTACCAGTGAATTGTAACATTGAAAGGTGTCTCGTTGGTCACTTTTACTATGATTCTATCATCCTCTTGAGCGTAAATAACAGGTCCTGGAAACATACCATTAATTGTGACAATGTCTTTGGAGTTGCAAAGTTTGGTATCTCTTTTGGTTTGAACCTGTGCAGTAAGTAACCATTTAGAGCTTAACAAAATAGAAAGAAAGGGATTGGAGAGCACTGCATTCCACTGGAAAGGAAAATGTGGTGTCATAATGTGCACTTAAAAGTAAATTATACCTTGAAATCATAGAACCTGGTTGATCCTCCCATAATACTTCCATGTGCTATAAGCTTCACATTGTAAATAGCAGATAGCAGACACAACCACAGCATAAACAAGGTGATTAAGTTGGACATTTCAGGGTAGTGAGTAAGTAGAAGTGGAGGCCTGAGGTAGAATAGAAGGGAGACCCTTTTAAAGGAGTGAGACTCTCCTTACAGGATTTTATTTTATTAGAGAAAAGGCTCAAAAAGGCTATGCAGGTTCTATTCTAATGTCAGCTTTCATGATTCCACTAGCGTGAGTTGGTGATAATAAGGTGTTGGGAAGTGATTATTCAACATGACCACAGTGGTAGGGAAGGCTTCAACATTCCCTTTTATCCCACTTCTCTGTTTTTATCCGTTTTCTTTTTAACTGTTAAACATTTTCTGTTACAAATCATACCATTGACTAAGAATAGAGGGCACACATGCCCCTAAACATGCTCCATATTAAACCCCACCACAATCAGTCACCTTCATTTCCATTCTACTAATCTTCCACAAATCTGAATGCTTTATTACTTTTTATAATAGAGCAACATGTTCTAATCAAGTTGCTTTGTACTGTTGAAAATCATATTAAATAAATGAAAATCTACTTGAATCACATTAACTGTTAATTAGCAGTGTTCTGAAGAATCTAAAGTCAAACTAAACAAAATTCTGGGTGCTGTAAGTTGATTGCTAGTCCAGTCCCAAAGCACCCAGATTTTGAAGAGTTGAAAAAAATAAAGCCCTCTGAAAAGACAAAGATTTGGACAACTCAAACCATTCATTTTCACTTTGTATTTGGTGAAAAGGTGGGTTACTTTGTTTTGCTTTTGTTAGACATCTTCCTCTTCTCAATGATAAGCAAAGTTGATGCACGCCTTCACATCCCTAGACCACCATTATTGGAGCAAATCATAGCACGACCTTCGTTACAATTTACAAATATCAGGTATTAACTAAAGCATTTCAAACATCCTTCTGGTTTATCTGCTTTAACAGGGTACGTTTCTGTTAGTCATCATACCTAAAATACATGTTCTTTGCATGGTATCTTTTCCAAACAACACAAAAGGTTTCAAATGCTAGTTCTAGGATGGCTAATTGATTATATTATACACTCTTCATGCAACTTACTACACATTCTGCTAATTGAACTACGTAGCGATCATATCAAATGTACTTAAGTGCTAATTAATGGCCTCAATAATTGGCAACTAAACTAATTTTTTCACCTTTCAATTAAACAACTTCATATATTATTTATTATATTATCTTCTCTTTCATCATACTTCTACTTCATTTTAGGTGAGTTCTTCACTTGTTGTATCAGTTTTTCTTTTTCTGTAACTTCTTTTTTCATTAGTACAGTGAAGAATGTAGTGTACGTTTGGAACTTTCCACTGTTAGCATACCTAGAAAATCACCCTTGAGGACTATAATGACCACTCGGGTGGCAAATATTGCCATTTTTGAGTGGAAGAGGCTTTTGAAGGACAAAAATTTTACGCTAAGTAGCGATGCCAAGATGCAGAAACTATATCATTGTGTCTCTTCTCATGCATGCCATGATACACATTCTAACTTCTGAAACACGCTTCACACCAACGTCTGTTCTTGTCAGTCCCCACATTTATTTCCTCTCACAAACAACTATTTGCATAATAATTCATATAATAAAGTATATAATTAAGAAGAAGAAATATTTTCTCTAAAATGGTTGAAATTTAAGAATGAATTCAAAGTTCTGTATTGAATAAAAAAAAAGTTGATTATCATGTCGTAAACACATTATTTTAAGATTTTCATTTTTTTGTTGAAAGTAAAATGTTCTATTATATAAATATACGACTTGCTCATAATTCATTATGTTCATTGTGTAGTACCTTTTGATTCTAATATGTTAAAATATTAAAATAAGTGTGTATTAATATATCTCGAAGACATACCCTAAAACATAAAATAAAAAATTAATAGAGAATCCAAATTCTTGATATTTGTTAGAACTGAGTTATTTCATAAGATAAATATGATAAAAAAATTTACAAAAAAGTGAGATTTACAACTTTATTTTGCTTCATATTTACTATAAGTACAAAAACACTGCTTTTATACTTTTTATAATCAATGGTGTTTCGTTTTTTTTATATTACAATGATACAATAGGTCATACGATTACAAAATAATAGAAAACTTAATTTTGACCAACAATTTTTATTTTTCGTATATGCTTTTTTATTTTAATTTAAAAAATATCATTACATCTTTTATATAATACGTGTTCATTATGAACTAATGGAAATGATGCAAAAAGAGTATTATGTGGCAGAGGCGAAATTTTCAATAACTTTGCTGAATATACACGCTGGTCAAACTTTGTGTATTCCTCCTTGATCATGATTCTTCATAAATTAATGAATTAATAGCAGCATGATAAGAAAAACTTGAATGTTAGTTGTTTATAGAGTATCAAGCTTTTTGCTTCCTTCTGATATCTTACCACTTTTCTGAATATGTAGAAGGAGCCACCATGCTTTGTGCAAAACTATTAACAACTCTGCATTAACTTTCTGCAATCACTATTCTGAATGTGCATCAACTGCATATGTTGTTCATAGACTTTGAGGCACAATCATACCATGTTCTTGAACTGAGATCTTATGCAATGTTTCTTTTCTTTAGTTTATGAAGTTACATCTAGGTATATGTGTAGGCATGCATGTTAAGTCATGAAAATGTTCATTTTTGGAGCATGGGAAGAAAAGAGAGAGAAACATTAATAAATATAATATTTTATATTGGATGAACTTAATGAAAAGTAAACAGTAGCAAAGAGATTTAATGATAGCTAAAAGAACTACATATTATATAGCTTACCTTAACGAAATATAATATCTTCACTGGAAAAGCAAAATTTTCTATTGATGGGTGTTAAAACCAACAAATTTGTTGATTCTTATTATTAATCACTAATTCAAAGATAAAACATTTTTCTTTCAATAAATTGATTATAGATATTAATAAAGTCTAATTACTAATCTCTTTTTTTATCTACTTCCATAAATGGATAAGAAAAAAAAAAACGAGATTAAAATCGTTAAAAAAAATTGAAATCTTAAGTTGAACTTGTTCACAATAAATGATAGAGATATGAAAAATCTTAAAATGACTTCCTTATCCTCTAAGTTGTAAAGAAAAAATATTACTTCCTTGTGTTGAGTAATAAAATTATGATCGTATGTTTTTGTAAGTTTATGACAATTTTCTAAGTATTATATGTGTTGTGTTGTTTATATCGTGTTTCTCAAAAATTGTGTGAGTAAAACTTTGACTATGACAAGTTGATAATCGAGGTTGAAGTTGAAAGGTAGTCACATGTATTTTTTATTTGTATCGTCGTTTATCATAACAAGATATGGTTGTTTGAATTTCTTATCAAAAAGATTTTCAATAAAATATCATATTGTATTTGTCTGAGTTCGTCACTACAACAAACTTTTGATGCAACTAAAAGATCAATTGAGGTAGATTCACTTGGAGAAATTCAACAACAATAAGTCCTAAGTTAGCCTCACATAAGAGACTCTACACCATCTCCAACCCAAAACATTAAAATAATGAATTTATGGATTCTTCTTCCTTGTAAGGTGTTTAACTTTCTCTGTTCTACTTAGTGTGAGATTTAGACTCACTTCGATTCCTAATAGAAAATCGCATGGCCAACTTGAAAACTATGAAGAAAAATTCCAAGAAGAAAACCAAAAGGCTAAAGAGAATTGTTGTTAAAAATCAAACCCAAAAAGAATCAATTAGTAATTAAGGATCAAGTTCTTCATATTATAACCATCACGACTACTCAAAACACAAAAGTTTGTAACAAATGCATTAGAAAATGTGAAGGGCAAAGAAAAGTGTTTGTTGAGCCAACAAACCACGTGTCAGAGAGAGCAAATGTTGGAGGTGTACTTAGGAGCACACGTGCAAGAAAGGAAAATGCTAAATGACGTGATTTCATAGTGGAAGGATAACAAATTTGGTATGGAAAAATTTTCTCTCCTTGATTATTCTCTGTAGCCCTCCTTTCCTCTGAGTACCATCTGAATGCCACAATTAACTATCCCTAATCTTATTGTTGTCCTGTAATTGTAGGAATGGATTCTAGAGCAATCTTTATTTGTTCAACCCCTATAGTTTGAACATTGTTATTTCAATTTGAATATTGCTTCCCTTTTCAGAATGTATTGGCATTGAACCATTTTTTCGCAATAAATCAGGGCCTTTACAAATTTTGCTAGTTTTTATCATTTGTTTTATTGGAGAACTCTGTTTCTTGTTTTCTATTTACAAAGTTCCACCAATAAAAACATTGTCTTTGTCAAGCTTTTAAAGCTGAGCACAAGCCCTTTAAAATAAGTTGATCATATGTTTACCAACTCCTTGTGTGCTTTCTCATTATAACATGCAAATATGAGTAGAAAATCAAGTTAATTCCACCGAGGAACTTCCAACTTCCTTCAATGTTAAACTAGTGAACAATACAAGTCTCTTTATTCGAGATATAAGATTGATTTAGTGGTAAAATTAGAAGAAATGGTGGAAGAGGTTGTGGGTTCAACTCCCTCTATTAACAAATACTTACAACTGATATTGTCAATAAAAAATCAATGCTAGAGCAAAATTGTGGCCAATACTTGGAATGTATCTCACATTAAGTTTTACTGTTAATTTTCAAAAAATGATTGAGAAATTAACAAGTTTTTAAAATAATTTGAAGATTGAATTAAGAAGGATTTTCTTAGTAGTTTGGAGTATTTTAAATCCTCATTAAAAAACTTATGTGGCTTAGTAAACTTTTACTAAAACCTAACCATGGATACCAAATGCTCTTATTGAAAACGGAACGTTTATAGGTCAAACTTATTATAAGGTGAAATATAAAATCTCTGCGAGTGACATGAACAATAATAAGAACAAACTTAATGCAGAAAAAATATGAATAAAAATCAAACAGAATTTCACCCACGAATGATGTTTTTATGCTAAAATCAATAAATGAATAAAAGATTAATGATAGAAAAAGTAATTATAATTATTGAGAATAAGTTAAAGCGAGTTTCTGTATCCACTTGTTTTTATATATGCTGATAAAAAAAAGAAAAAAAAAACTTGTTTTTATAAAAGTTCTAAAAATATTTTATTTTGGTTGATGATACGATGATATTATATTTTACGATATTGTTAGTATATTAAATTCACATGAATACAAATAATATAAAATAGGTCTTAGTTAAATATAAATTAAAAAAGAAAAATTAGCGTATGTAAAAACATTATAAAAAACAAACTAGAGAATACAGCGATCTCAAGAAAGAAAAAATAATTTTCAGAAGATCGAAAATACAATAAAATGAAAAGATTTTAACAACTGAACTTTGGTAAATTTATTAACTTTTGTTAAAAAGCCCCACTAACAATATTAATAAAAAAAATTTCATTCACAAGAAAAATGTGACATCTTATTTTAAAAGATTGAACTCGATATTACTTGTACTAATGACTTATCATTAAATGAGGTAAAATTTTCTTCCAAATATATAAATTCATTTATATCAATATTATTTGTGCTTCTGCTACCATTTCTTTTCCATTTATATACAGATATTTCACTTTATTTCAGGAAAAACCTCTAAAGGCTATATTATACCTTTATTTTAATTTTATATAATTAATTTAACTTGTATATTTGCATCACAATTGAAAAATAGTTATTTCTATCACCTATTACTTGTAGTTATACAAAATTGTGACACTGCAGCAACATTGAAAATGGATCAAAACGAATCTATCAGAAAGATAAATAAGCAATTTATATAAGAGTCTCAAAATTGAAAATGGATCAAAACGAATCTATCAGAAAGATAAATAAGCAACGAATATATTTGAAAAAGAAAAAAAAAAGACAAGTTAAATAATAAAAAAAAAACAGTAATACATAATAATAGTCTGTAACATATACACCAGTGTCAACTAATCAAAACTTGCTTGGCTTGATGATAAAAACAACATAAAGTGAGACAGCTTCAACAAACAAGATTTAGCGAAGATTAATGATCTGGAATCGAAACATAAGAAAAATGTATCTGAGAATTGTTTTTTGATAAAGATCACAAGCATTTCTTTCCTTGTTTCGATGCACTGAAAGACAAAATACTGTGACAAACAACTGTATCCTCCTCTCCCCAATGTATCTTTCAAGCAAAAAAACAAATAAATAAATAAGCCTACAACAATCATAGCAACATAGCCTAGTCTGAAGTGATCTCAATTGAGAGAACTTTCTCTCCCTCTTTCTCTGCGATCTCAGACTCAAACATTACCATGGGATGCCTACCTCGTAAGCTGTCAGAACCTAAAGAACTTCAAGTTTCAAAAGGAAAAGTTTGGAAGGAGAAGTATGCAAGGTTTTTCATCATCAAGCACTGTGTTCTTATGCTAATTTGCTGGAAGAAAAATAGCTGTGATTGATTCTCCCTGTACTGCGCTGTACTGATTTTTAGTTTGGTAAGAGTAGTACACATGTCTGATTCATTCACTTTACAGAATGTATCAAGAAAAAATCATGTGAGGAGTACCAAGTTGTTTCTTTAACTGCAAACATCCATGTGGATGATGTTTCACTAAATTTTCACTTGTTTTGTTCTTTACAATGCTTTGAAGATGAAACTTTCTAGTTTTGCAAACACCACACCATAACCATAGCATCATTCTTCATTATAACATCTAAATAAACTGGCATATAGCATATATCTCTTGCATGCGTAAAGAACTTGTTTCTGAGTTTAGTGAACAACTTTTAATATCTGAACCTTTGATTTTTGTCAAATATTGAAACTGATACAGTGGCATGCCATTTTCAGATTAATGTTTAAAACTTATCCTCTGGATTCTGTTCCAATTTCAGTGTTTAAAGCTCTCAACTCAAGTATTCATTCAGCAAACAGGTTCTATGCATCAGTATCAGAAAACTGAAAAAAATTGTAGAAGAACAGAAATCGATGACTTCAACCTAAATCAGAACTAGAATTAGACTTCAACTTAAACCAGAACTGTATGACTCCACAATGAAGAAAAACCACTGAAAACGAATTATTCATTAAAACGTGCTTAGTTTCAGCATCTACTTTCAATAGAAAAACGTGTGATTTCACAAATGAAGCAGAAAACCTCATCCTAATAGAATGGTATCAGATACCTTATCAAAACCTAAAACTATCTCCTCCTCCACTCCTTATTCACCTCCCAAAGAATTTCATTTCAACAAAAAGAAACATATGCAATCACTCCCTTTCCTTTCTTTTCAAATCTCCATCTTGAACTTGAAAAGAAAAAAAAACATAAAAAAAAAAAAATACACAGATAGACGATGAAACTCAGGTGAATATCTCAATATCTCAGAATCTCAGAAGTAATAAACTTTTCACATTCTGTAATGAAATTAAACTCAAACAGTAAAAAAGAAAGAAGACATAGTGTAAACCTATCAGATGCATCCATCTACCCCCATTGACTAAACCGTACACGAAACCATGATCTCTGAAATAAAGTAAACAAACTCCATATATTAAAAAAATGAAAGGTAATTCAGGATCCGCATAAACATGGAAATAACAGAGCTTTGTTACATATATGTCTATTAAAACATGAACAAATATAAAGAAGTGAAGCCAGCAGAGAAAACATAAAATTAAGAACTAAGAGGGAAGATTGGAGTTGGGTTGAGAGAGGAAAAGAGGACGATCATCGTTGTGGTTGTTGTTGTTGTTGTTTATGTCATCATCGTTGTCGATGCTGAGGTTGATGCAAGAACAGCGTTCCAACGAAGCGAAGAAAGCAGATGCCACGTTGGCACCGACCCAGTTGGCCATTCGGTCCAGTTTGTCGCACGACATGAACCCACAGTAGTTGTTGTTATTGTCGTTGCTGCTGTTAACGTTGTCCATTCTGGGTCGTTGTTCCTAATCACACTGTTTCTGCAGAAAGAAAGAAAGAGAGAGAGAGAGATGCAGATTGTGAGAACAGTATCATATAGAGTGCTTCAGACCTTTTTCTTCTTTCTCACCTTTTTGACTTTTCTCTGTCAATTTATTAATTCAATTTCTGTCTCTTACGTTTTTCCAATTCCAGACCTCAAATTCAGTGTGCACACCAGCAGCGTTTATGGCTTCCCTGAAGATTCACTGTGAAAGAAATATGATGTCAGCTTCTTAATCTTGAAGCTTTGATGGTTTTTATTTGAACATAGAAAATGAGAAGAAACGTAAACCATAAGAAATTTGCAGATATTGGTGAGTTTGAATTCTTACAAGACCTTTGACTTTTTAAGTTAATTACATATTAAAAATGGACAATAGAAACGACAACTAATAATTACAGAATATACGTCAAATAATTAAACTTGCAAGACAATCAAAGTCCTCAACAACCTAAATTCTCCACACAAACAACAGATCTATAAAACACAAATTATTTATGTTTTCACTACTGTTTGTTCAATATTTCGGTACAGTTTTCTAATAAACATGTAAAAAAAACCTAAACTTTCATTTGTCTAATAATACAAAAAGGTTTTGATAAATGAATATCTTTATAAGAAAACTCAAATAAACTTCTCACCAGTGTACTTTTTTAACAAATTCTTATATTTCCTTAAAAAGAAGTTTTATTTTCTAAAAAGATGTAATTCTTTATACTTTTCAGAACTATGTCATTTAAAGGTTTTTAAAAGAAAATAATTATTCAAGACTTTGTTACTAATCTGTTATGCCACAATACTCTTTTTTACACGCTAATAACTAATTTTAATTGTTTAATTGGAATGGAAGGCTTGCCTTAAAAGATTTAAAATTCAAATAAAAAATCATATAATTATTTTAAAAATTAACTGAATAAATTTTGTAGATTTAAAACATATTCATTATTATATTTTAAACTAAGTTTACTATATATTTATCCTTTGTAAATTGTAATTGACTTATTATTATCACTTTTATGATATTTATCATTGTTACCATTTTCATGCATGACTGATTTATAAAAGATATTTTATATGAGTAAAATATAAAAGTATCCAGGAAAACAATTCTAAACAATTTTCAGGTGTAAATTGCAGATTTAGTCTCCTTTAATTCTTATCTGCAATTGTTTCCTTTATTGTTTTGTATGATTTAGTCCATAACTCTTTTTACAATCTACAGCTTTAATTTAATCCTTAGTTGTATGTATGTTAATTTTTTTAATCGATTAAATTATTTTAGAGTAACATGACCAAGATAAAATAAACAAAAACACAAGTAAACCAAAGATTGAAAAAAATTACAAATATTTTTAAATTTTAGACAAAAAATTATGAAGAATAAAATAAAATGAAAAACTATAATGGTAGATTAGAAATTAAACAACAAAAGACAACACAAACCTCATAAATACGAACCTCGGGAACCAGAGAAAGAGAAAGAGATAGACTGAACAAATCTATATAGGCTATTGTTTATTTCTCATCTTCCTTTCAAAAACTTAATCAAAAATTTCACATATTATAAATTGTAAAATAAAATTGAGTAATTGATACCTTTAACTTTTGAATTACACATTTTAATAATTTTTGTCGTGCATTTAACTTACTTTTCTATGATTAGTTAAGACTTCTTTAACCGTTTATTCAAATAACATACTTCTTATTACTCTTATTTTAAATTAAGTTACAAAACATTTCTAAAGAAATAATAATAAATGTATGAACATGATTTAAATCATTTCCTCCAAACTCTTTAAAAAGGCTGGTTTATTATTAATTTATTTAAAACGTTTATTTACCCGTTATAATATTTTCCCTGTCTTCAGCTGCAACATAGTTTCTCTTCCTAAATTTAACTGAAAAATAGGTTAAAAAAATATTTTGTGAAATCAAATGGCAAAAAAGGAGTCTTTATTGTTGATTTAAGAACAAATACCACCACCATGCACACTTGCATTCATCAAGCAATACAAAAAAGAAGCCATTGTTGCAACTAAGCAATTGCAATAACATAAACTTCTCTCTGTTTCGTAATCATGGACTTCATTTCTCTGTTCTTCCCTTTCTTCCTCGTCAAGCTTGTCCTCAAATTAAGGTATGCCAATTCCCCCATCATCACGCGTCTCTTCCAAGCAACCTTCCACCACTACCACCCCTAATCCATTTCCCCCTTTTCTCTCTATTTATCACTTTCCAATTTTCACCACAACCCCAACAAGTTTCCTTTCTCTTTTCCAAATCCCTAAACACAAATCATGATGAAGCTTCCATCTTTTCATCTCCACCCACAATCCCAAACCCTCAAATACAACACTTCCCATTCAAATTCCTAACAAAAGTTTCAATTTTTATTTCTGGGCAATCCTTCATTCAATTTTTCCCCATGCCGCCCCAAATGCAGCCCTTCGCCGATTTCCTCCGCCCCGCGCCAGACAGCGGCGAGGGGCGGACCCCACCGCTGAACCGAACCGTGAAGAAGACGCTGGTAGTAGAAGAGTCCTCCTTGGACAATCCGGATCTGGGCCCGTTCCTTCTGAAGATGGCCCGAGAAACGATAGCGTCCGGTGAGAGCCCGGTGAAGGCCCTGGACTTCGCCATTCGGGCCTCCAAGTCCTTCGAACGGTGTGCAGGCCCGGGCCTGGAGCTCGCCACGTGTCTCCACGTGGTTGCTGCGATACACAGCAGTTTGGGGCGGTTGGATGAGGCGGTTGAGGCTCTGGAACGGTCCATTTTGTTGCTGGAAGGGGAAAACGAGTCGGGTCATGCCATGGCCCAGTTTTCCGGGTACATGCAACTTGGTGACACGTATTCCATGATTGGACAGTTGGATAGGGCCATTTCGTGTTACGAGTCGGGTTTGAAGATCCAAATGGATGTTCTGGGTGAGTCCGACCCGAGAATCGCTGAGACTTGTAGGTAAAGTAACACCATTATCACCTTATCCATTTTATTGCTATGACCCACATGCCCTTTTACCATTGTGCTTGACCAGTATATAAAAAAATTATAATCTCAACCATTAAGAAATCATCATCTATATTATTTTAAACAATGATTATAAAAGTTAACAAATTTATTATACATATATATCTGTGATTAGACAAGAATACTGTGTAGTTAGCACATGGCTGATTTTCTCATAATAAATAATTTTCTGTAGGAGTGCCACGTAATGCTCTCTCTTATACTGAATTAGTATACTGGTTGTTTGATTCTGTAGAAGTAAAAGGAAAGTTCAGATTTCGTTAAGAAAGTATTATTAGCAATATTGTTTTTGAAAAGAAGAATTGTTTCCATTATTTTGTCACATAGTGTTTTTGATTGAATCATTTTTATTTCAAGTTATCCCTCGCTTTAATTTCTTTCGTTTTCTACTTTCTGTTATCTGCTGTCAAATTTTCTTAGAGAATTACTGGCAAATGGGGCCTTGCTGTTGGAAAAATAGAACAGTGGGTTTGTTGTTATCTCTGAAAATATGACTTTGTTGGTATAAATCATTTATAGCCTTTATCTTGTGGGCATCACAGTGCAGTGACAAACTGCATCACTGCCAATTTTGTACATTTTAAAATGTCAAATTATGAATCACTGATGTGCTGGACCCTATGTTGATAAGCATGTAGCTGTTGGCCACAATGGCCTTGGAATCTATTGCGAATCTGGAGATGTCAGTTTCAGAATCTAAGCATTTTCCTAAACTACAAGCAACTGTTGAATTGGCTGAACCTTCTTGGAACATAGCTATGATAGTCCCTCTCATACTATAATACGCGTTTGCTATCTATTTTCATTGACTCATTTTAGTTTTAGAAAGAAAAATAAAGAAAACAAACACTTCCACCAAGCTTATGTTTCACTACATTTAGTACATTCCAGATGACCAACATTTAAAACACTTTGGAAAAGCAAATAATTAAAACTAGAGTTTTCTTTTATGTGGGTTTGAGTGTTGGCATGTTAAAAGGCCAGAAGAAAATCATGCTTACCCTTATTCTTTCACCATATAACAAAATGTTTTTTTACTGATACATTGACAACTTATACAATCAATCCACAACTTAATTACTTCTCAAAGTATTTTTAGTAGACTGAGATTTATTATTATTATAAAAGGGTTGTATATGGAAAAGAAGTTGTGAATGAAGACATCATTTATCTATCTCTTTTCCTTTTGGGCATATACAAAAAGATCCTTTCTGTTGTACTTGAAGAAGAAAATGCTGCGTCCTTTAACATGTACTTGTAGCCATTTTCTGAGCAGCTGGTTGTTAAAAGTGAATGAATAGCTTTAAAATCACAAGAGGCAGTATAAGCAAGGGGAATTCTTTTAGATACAAATTGTTTAATCTTCTTTTTTTATTACACTGTTGGGATGAAATTAATTGAACTGTTTTATTAAGAATTATGATTTCAATGAAGAATATGAGCTTTACAGTAAATAACATAATTTTGTGTTGTGACCATTTTACTTAGCACTCTGACAGCACCTTAAATTATACCATTTGTTAAGAATCTTTAAGTTTTAAAGTACAGTGTTTTGATCAGTTGAAACCCTTGTTATCTCATGTATTTTCTAAGTGAAACTCTTCGTGGAAGAAACACTGTGTTGTTTCTGTGCTGTCATGGGCTAGCTACTGTTTATGCTTATATATTGTTAACATCATGTCTGGTTAATAGGATTAGAACACTTTGTGGTGCTGAAAATTTCCCAAAATAATTGGTTTCCATGAAGGGCAGGTACTTAGCTGAAGCTCATGTCCAAGCCATGCAATTTGAGCAGGCAGAGAAGTTCTGCAAGAAGACCCTCGAAATTCACAGGGAGCATTGCTCTCCTGCATCTCTTACAGAAGCAACAGACAGGCGTCTAATGGCACTTATATGTGAGGCCAAGGGAGATTATGAACCAGCACTGGAACACCTTGTCCTAGCTAGCATGTCAATGATCGCCAATGCACAAGAAAACGAGGTTGCAGCAATTGATGTTAGCATCGGAGACATTTACATGTCACTCTGTCGTTTTGATGAGGCTGTTTTCGCGTATCAGAAAGCACTAACAGTGTTCAAATCCACCAAAGGTGAAAACCACAGTTCTGTGGCGTTAGTCTTCATTCGCCTTGCAGACCTTTACTACAGAACAGGAAAACTAAGAGAGTCAAAATCATATTGTGAAAATGCCTTGAGAATATACAGTAAGCCTGTGGCTGGAACAACGGCTGGGGAGATTGCAAGTGGGTTGACTGAAATCTCTGGCATCTATGAAGCTCTAAATGAGCCTGAGGAGGCACTGAAGCTGCTGCAGAAGGCAGTGAAATTGTTGCAGGATATCCCTGGACAGTATAGGACAGTGGCAGGAATAGAAGCTCAAATGGGAGTGATGTTCTACATGGTTGGGAGATACATGGAGGCATGGAAGTCTTTTGAGAATGCCATCACCAAGCTGAGAGCAAGTGGGGAGAAAAAAGGTACCTTTTTTGGAGTTGTGTTGAACCAGATGGGTCTGGCATGTGTGCAACTGTATAAAATAGGGGATGCTGCCAAACATTTTGAAGAAGCAAGAACGATATTGGAGAGGGAGTGTGGTACATATCATTCTGACACTCTTGGAGTGTATAGCAATCTTGCAGCAACTTATGATGCCTTGGGAAGGTAAGGAAAAATGTTCTTTGACACTATTCGATAACCATTTGATAACTTTTATAAAGATAAAATAGTCTTAATAAAAATTAACTTTTATATTTTTATAAAAAAAAAGTGAATAGTAATAAGGGATAGTATCGAATGGTAGTAAAAAAATTTGGTGTCAAAATACTAGTGTCCGGTTAATATCTTTTGTTTCTATATACATCATTATGTTTCCATTTTCTTTGTTCTCCCTCCCTTACTTGCAGTATCATCTTGCTCTGCACCATAGAATGTCATCATTGTGATGAGAAATGAGTGGTCCCCTCTTCATAATTTGGCTTAAAAATGAAGCTTGGTGATTGTGCATATCATTTTGTTATATCCATGAAGTATTAGGGTATAGTGTTGTGATGATTGTTTGTTGGTGGATACAGAGTTGAAGAGGCCATTGAGATATTGGAATACATACTGAAGATGAGAGAAGAAAAACTTGGAACTGCGAATCCAGATGTTGATGATGAAAAGAAGCGATTATTTGAGCTTTTGAAAGAAGCAGGAAGAGTTCGGAATAGAAAGGGAAAAAAATCTCTTGAAAACCTTATAGATTCCAATTCCTTGAAGATGAAGAAGGAAGGGAAAAAGAGATGGTCTGCTTTTGGCTTCAGAACTTAAACACCAAATATATACAGTGATTTTTGTTTTATTTTCTTATTTTTGTTTCATCTACTACTCTTGTTTACAGTGAAAAGAGTTAGTGTTGTGTTAATAACATTTGATTTTTATACGATTAGTAAAAGGCATGAATATATTAAACAGTGTTTTTAACGTTTGAATGAACCATGATTATGAATAGATGGAGGGGATAATTAAACATGAGTATTTTTAAGGTTAATATAATATATTTTAATTAATTCATAAGTGTGACAGGGTCCTTAACAAGACAAAAAAAAGAGTTAACATATTTTAAGTCCAGGACCTAACAAAATTAAAATTGGAAATAAAAACGAAAACAAAATCGTATTATAAGGACAAAAACATAACTAATCTCTTAAAAAATTAACAAATCTATTTAATGTGTAATAAATCACTCATGATATAGTTCTTGAATTCCTTAATTGGACTCATGATATAGTTGAAATAGAATTACTGCAACCTCAATCAACACTTCCCTCTGTTTGATCTTAAGCTTCTTCCAAACTCAATCTTTTACCATTGTCAATATATGAATTTTTGTCAAGATAGAAATAAGTATCTCTCATTTCTTTTCATTTTGAAGAAACAATTCAAGTTGATCTTTTATAGAACTAAGCATGTGTTTAGCTACTAAGAAGTTATAATTTGTAAAAATGATTTATTGTCCATATAATAAGTGACAGGTTTTTTCAGAAAACACTATTTAGCAAAATCCCATAGTAAGTAATCAAAGTATTAAGAATAATACTACATAGGCCAATTAACATTTCTTCTACTTAATTAATATGGTAGACATTTTTAATTTTTTATAAAATTATTAATTTATTAATAAATAAATTTGGAATTTAGTGTGCCAGAAACAATTTATTACTCCTTCTTCAACAAAAAACATCAAATAGATCATGAAGCCACACACTTCCACAATTTACTCCCATCAATTTTAGTTAGACTATTTTTTTTTGTATAAGAATGACATGAATGTCGATCTAAAAGAAAAAATGTAATTGAATGAGTATTAAAATTTAGTTGAAAAAAAATAAAACCAAATTAAATAATTAAAATAAAAATTGGAATTAATTTTTTTAAGGGTTAAATATATTTTCGATACTTAAGTTTAAGTGAATTTTGAAATTAATCCATCTTCAAAATTTTTAATCAATTTAGTCTTTCATCTTTAGAAATGCGTGAATTTAGTCTTCTAAACAAATTTTGTTATGTTTATATGACGTTTCAAGTGTATTTCATAATAGTATTTGAATTCTTTATACTATTTGACACGTATTCGCTTTGATGTTAACTCAAATATTATCATATCATAAAATGCTTTGAAACATCAAATAAACTTAACAAAGTTAAGAAACCAATTCCAATTTGCATAGAAAATTAAGGGACCAAAAACATATTTAATCTTTTTTTAACCTTTATTGGTTAATATGTTTTTGGTCATTCAACTTGTAGAGAACATTGGAATTAGTTCCTCTTGAAAACCTTTAACCAATTTAATCATTCATCTTTAGAATTGTGTGGATGTAATCCGTTAAACCAAATTTTGTTAAGTTTATTTGATATTTCAAACATGTTTCTAGCTAATAATGAAATGACAATGTATCAAATGGTGTAAACAAACTAAAATACTATAATGAAATATGTTTAAACGTTAAATAAACTTAATAAAATTATAAAATTTTGTTAAAATGACTAAAGACACTTATTTACATAGTTATAAGACTAAATTAGTTCAAATTTTCCAAAAGAGACTAATTTAAATTTTTATCGAGAGACAAAAATATAATTATTTCGTTTAGAAGATTCTATATTTGAGTATGTGTTATATAATAATAATTATTTAAATGTAAAAAGAAAAAATATAACTTAAAATAAGAAAAAAAAACATTAAACAATTACAGAATAAAACACTGAAATAGAAAACTACCAACACAAAGCAAACACTGGTATATCTTCTTCTTCTTCTTCTTCCGACGAGAGAAAGAGAGTAACAATGGCGGAATCAGATACGTCAATCCGAAACACGAAGATGAACCCCATCGATCACCTTCCCCTCTGTCTCCTCAGATCCGACATGGTCCCACCCGCCCCTACCTTATCTGAATCCACCGTCGATTTCCTCCCTCACTTCGCCGGCTACTCTTGGATCGCCTACGCCGCTTCTTCTCTCCTCGTTATCTCTCACTTCCCTTCTCCTCTTTCCCCTCATCAATCCCGCATCGGCCCCATTTTCCGCCAATCCTTTCAGCTCTCAGCCGATCCCCTCGCTGCCGTCGCCTGGTCCCCTCGCTCACCCTCCTCCGGCGACCTTGCTGCCGCTTCCGATAACTGCATATGTCTTTTCCACCACAACTCCACCGCTGCAAAAGGTAACTTCGACTTCCACTCTCTCTTTGCTTCAATTGCTGAAATTAATAGCTTCAATTACTCATTTCGTCCACATGTTTACATAATCTTTATGTTTTAGGTGTAAAAACTACTCCGTGTAGTTCCTACACATACAATACACTTTCTTAATTTACACTTCTTTCAATACGTTTTAGTCTCCAGAATTCTGAATATGCGTATAGATACTAACACGAGTAGTTTTTAGCTGTAGGGACTGAAACGTAAAAAATGTGTAGGTATAGGGACCAAATAGTAATTAAAGTAATTCAAAGTTTTAGACATATTATAGGCTTAATTTGTTGAATTTTAGTGTGCTTGTGGGGACAAGTAAATTGAATCAACAATTTTAAGCTTCTACTCTAGAGTCGTAATATTGAGTATTTGTTCACATGTTTATGATTGTTGTTTCATTGTTTCACAGTCACTCGTTTATGAAAATGCAAGTTGCATAGGTCATTTTGAATAAACTTCTAATATTTATTGGAGAAGGATGGAAAATGAATTGTGTTTCTATTTAAGTTAAATATACTTATGCATTCATTTAACTCATATAGAACTTCTCTCATTTAACTTGTTCAGAAGCTGAGGTGTAGAAGTTGGTTTTAGCTCATGGGAGAAGCTCAGTTCATTTTAATTTTTTGTTATCTTTTCCTTTCCTTTAGTGCTTTGTGAGTTTTGGCTTTTGAGAACTGGTCCAGCAACATTTTAAGGAAGAGGATATTTCAGTGACCATTCCAAGGTTACCTTTTGGATAAGGGTTAGTTCAAAGTGAACTCAATTACTCAACGTTTACATGCTTTTTAATGTCTTCCATATTGTCTGGAGTAAAAGACAATTAAATAGGACCTCCATGTCTTGTAAAGTCTGTCAACACCTTTACACAGTTTATCATAAAATGGGGTCAACGCCTATTTTGGAGAGGTTTAGATATATTATAAAGAGATTGGCAATCTTAGATTGCTTGTTTTTGCTTTTCTTGTTCGAGGTTTGTTTTGTTTTTATTTCTCTTTGGAGGATGTCTTGTCCTCTGTTCTAACACTTCTTTAGATCCTGCTTCTAATATATTTATTCTTATTAAAGAGAAAAGGGGAAATTTTACATTAGGAAGAGTCTTCTCTTTTGTTAGTTCTATATATTAAAAGCACAATCTTGTCACTCATATTCAGGTTCTTTTTGTTGGAGCCAGAATGCAGTGCTTGTACAACATACGAAAGTTGCAAACGTCAAATGGACTGGATCAGGAGATGGAATAATTTCTGTTGGAATGGAGGTGGTTTTCTGGAAAAGGAGCAACAAATGTTGGGAGGTTGCTTGGAAATTTAAAGCAGATATACCCCAAACTCTTGTTTCTGCAACGTGGTCTATTGAGGGCCCTTCAGCAACTGCAGCACATCCTAGTAAAGAACAGATTGAAGGGGCTTTGACCAATGAGGAAAGCAAATGTGTGGTTGTATGTCAAAGCAACGGACTATCTGAATATTCAAAAGTCAAGCTACATCATCCCCTACCTGTTGTAATGATTCAATGGAGACCATCAAGAGGTAAGTTATCAAACAGATACGGTAAGTCTTCAGTAAGGCATGTATTGTTGACTTGCAGCTTAGATGGGACTGCAAGGTTATGGAGTGAAATTAATAATGGAAAGGCAAGGAGAGTTGGGAAGGACATCAATGATCAGAAAAATGCTGGTTTCTCCTTTTTTGTTGTTGCTGTTATTGAGATTAATCAGACCTTAAATGGAACTCTTGGTTCAGATATATTTGTGAGATGGGGGGCAGAATTCGAGGGAATATTTAGAACTGGTGAAGAGTCCAAACAAGTGTTTTCCAAACGATTTGAGTATGATGTTAGAAATTGCGATTGGATAGTTGGGTTTGGTCCTGGAATGGTTCTTAGCTTTTGGGCTGTCCACTGTCTTGATGATGTTTCCCCACTGAGATTTCCCCGAGTAACGTTATGGAAGAGGCATGAACTCCAGAACCACGACATAGCAAATGTATACAAGTTTAACTCATCTGATTTTAAAAATGCGATACTTCTTCAAAAGGTTATTTTAATGAGAAATTGCCTTTCTGGTCCACCTATTATATGCTCTCCACTTCAGCTATTGTCTTGTAATTCCTTAGTTTGGTCAAATTTCCGTATTTTAACAATACATGATGCTGTGGAGAACTCCATTGATAATGCTAACACAGATAACATGTCCCCCTATTTGACTGGTGGGGTTTTGAACTTAGATGGTCATAGTGGGAAAATCTTAAAGGTTTCAATTCATCCTTATACATCCAAAGTTCAATTTGCTGCTTCTCTGGATTCTAATGGACTGCTTCTTTTTTGGTCACTTTCTAACATTTCAAACTGCATTTTGGGATGTCCAACTTTGGTTCCTACTATGGAACTCTGTGGAAAGCTTGCCACTCAAGACTCATGCTCCTTGTACACAAGCTTGACATGGGCACCTTCAATACTTGGTGACAAACTGTTTTTTTTTATGGGACATACCCGGGGGATTGATTGCTTCATTGTCAATATTTGTCGAACTGAAGAGGAAAACATAGAATGTCACTACTTATGCACTATTCCTTTCAATGGTCATGGTCCTTATGAAGACGGGCCTCTTGATATCTTCACAATTCCCTTGAACTCCACCTGTGACAAAACTTTTTGCAGCAGTAAACTTATGTTGTTGGCAGTATGGATGGGGAGATTTCAGGCCCTATCGTGGGAAGTTAACTTGCACTCATTTGACATGATGACAAACTGTTGTGAATGCAATTTTGATGCTAAAAGCATTGATGACTGTAGTGTTTGGGCATTTGAAAGTACATTTGCTGATAAAAAATATTGTGTTACTGTAAATCCGTGTTCATGTGAGTTTCCAAGTTCCAATGATCTGGTTACTAGTTTCGCTGTGGCTAATCCAGGCACTGTAAGCCATATACAACAAGAGTTTGTCTTTGCAAATGATCTTTGTAGTAATTATCCTGCATACATCATGGTCACAGGCTCCTCCGAAGGCATCCTGAAACTCTGGAAAAGTAAACCAGGGAACTCATTGACTCAACACTTGCCATGGGAGCTTGTGGGTGTGCTTGTTGCACATGATGGTCCCATCAAGGGTATATGTTTCTCTGACTGTGGTGAGAAGATTGCCACGATCGGTCATGAGAGCAATTCCAATGCTATCAATACCATACATATATGGGATGCTGTACCATTAATCAGTGCAGGGACTTTTATTTTGGAGGATAAAATAAAGACTAATAGTGATGTTATTGCTCTACGGTGGTTAACTTTAGGAACAGGGGAGTTATTGCTTGGAGTTTGTTTGCATAATGAATTGCAAATATATGCTCCTAAGCGTTGTATTGGTACAACTTTGTCAAACTCTGTAAATTTTCCAAAAATGAATATATGGGTTCGCATTGCATATGCTCACACTTTCATTCCAATTTATGATTTCTTATGGGGACCTAGAGCTGCAGCAGTGGTTATTCATAGAAATTACTTTAGTATATTTAGTCATTGGTTGTTCCACATGGATATAAAGCAAGGGAGTAATTTTCATCCTTGTGATTCAAAGCCTAATGCTTATAATTGTGAGGATAAAATATATGAAGACGTACTTTCTGCAGTTTTTACTGAATATGACATTGGTGCTTTCATAGATAAGACAGATGGAGACAGTCAAGTAGATTTTAATTCTGTGCAGTCTATAAGAAAAATCAATATGAAGGACAATTCCAGTAGCTTTTTTCTGGCCAAGGAACAATTAAAATTTGAACTTCTGACCAAGGTTGGTTTATGGAGCATCTTAGAAGTAACTGAGATAATCAGTGGATCGTTGCCTACTTATCACCCTGATGTGCTACTTACTAATATCAGTTCAGGTAATGGTTGAGTAAATTGTTTTCTTTAAGTATGACTGATGACTCAACTAATGTACTCAATTATGTAATGGGAATGATAGCATGTTTTTCATGTATTTTATTGTTATTATTTTTAATGTTTTCAGGTAACTGGAAACGTGCTTTTGTAGCTGTGAGGCATCTTGTTGAATGCCTGAGTTCTACTTATGATCCTAAAAAGAGACACATCCCTAAAAGAATTGGTATTCCAAATATTGTATTATCAAATTATCTCGAAGGCTGTATATCAAAAGGTTCTCAGGGTAAGGGATTTCAATGGGGTGGGGATTCAGCATCAATCACATCAATTTCACAGGCTGAAAGTAGCTTGTTCCCGTTTCCGTATAATTCAGGTTCCAATGCTGAAAATGATAGCATTTTCTCAACAAAATCTGAGCTTAATGGCTTTATTGAATCTCTTGAGAAATTTCCTGATTTACCACCTTTGATCGGTGTAGAGAAGACACATATTCTTGCAATTATTGATCTCCTTAGTGAAGTTAGTAGTGCACACTCATCGTCTGCATATCAAAGTCTTGATGAACCGGGGCGAAGGTATTCATGATCGTATTTAACATTTTTGTGCTTTGTTGTTTTATTTTCTTTTTATTCTTTATATTTTTTGTTCGATAAATCATAAGCAAAAGTTGTTGAAAGTATTATAAAGTGGATTTTAAACTTAATTTAGACTCACAAAACCAACTTATAAGGTAAAGATTGTCCTCACTTATATACTGTACTTTGGTACTATCTGTAGTCAATGTGGGACTTGGGTTTTTTTCCATTACATTTTCACAACACTATGGGCTTATGACGTGGATAACATGGTAAGTTGTTCTTTTAATGGATATAGGATAGACTGACATATTGGAAAGTGGTTTAGTTCTAATTGAACCCTATAAAATCCAAATCCCACACTAAATACAATATATAGCTATAGATAAATCTTTATTTTATAAGTTAGTTTTGTATGATTGAATTAAATTTAGTCTCACTTTCTAATATGATATAGTGCGTGGAGATCTAACATCCACTAAAAATACGATCAAACTTATAGTATATAAGTAAGTGCAAATCTTATAACCTGATTTTGTAAGATTGAGTTAGGCTTAAAGTACTTTGTAATAGGAAACTATCAATGAAGTTTCTTCCAATATTTTAGTAAGTGGGTTTATGCCTTACTCAACTTTATAAGATTGGCTTGAAAAAAGAGGATTGCACCCCATTTATATATTATAACTTGGCCTTATTCCTAGCCGGTGTGGGATCTCCTACGCTATCAAACTCAATGTGAATAAAAGTTAGTAGATGTTATATCATTAAAATCCTTGGTGGAAATTTTGGAATAGAGAACAAAATGTAAGACTAAGTATATAAGGTCTTCAATTGAAGACCTACTACCTCTGAATCTTTGAATAGAACTGGAACTCTCTTTAAATATTATCCACTTTGGGTTCATTACACGCAGATGGCAATTGTAATACCAAGTAAATTGACAAGCTACCGAAGCTTTCATGTTACATTTTTCATTTGAACGTCAATGGCAAAGCATCTGATGTCACTTTTTGTATGATATATTTTGGCATGATCACTTTGTTAAAATCATGTTCTATGCATTTATATGAGAATTATTAAATAGTAAGGTCACTTGAGATTGGAAAATATGTAAAATGTCTGAGTTCAATGATCTCTTAGCTAATTCATTTATGTATATGTATATTACATCAGTAGTGAAAGAAAAAGTTAATTCTGACAAGTAAGCTCTTTTACATATGTTAAACAGTCCTGACAAGGTCTTGCACAGGACATACCTTAAGAACTGTATTTGAGTCTGAGTAGATTCTTAACTACTCAGAGGATGTGTTGGCTATTTTAAGTGTTTTCCATTCTTAACATACTTTGTGAGAAGGGTTAATATAATTTTCCTTCTAATAGAAGTATAAGAAGAAACAAAGGTTGATAACATGGGTTGTTTCTGTTTTTTTTTTCTTTTTTTTTCTATTAGGGTAGTATTGAAGGGAAATATTTTAATATGATTTCTACATTGTCAGGAATTTTCAGACTCTATCAATATGCCAAGCTTCTGGAATCATGTGATTTATGTTGTTGACTATGTGTCCTTTGTCCCTTCGTGAGCTATGCATTATGTTAATATTCTTACCATGGAGATTCAGTACCTGTTAATGATATTGTTAATGTCAAAATTCTTCAAAGATGGCTGTGGAACTGCAAAAATATGATTGCCAGTTGCTGATGTTGATTTTAAGTGAAATTAGATGGTATATCTTATAAACATTTGGTGGTGGTTGGATCTGATCTGTAGATGTCTGACTTTTGGTAGTTGGTACATGAGTGATGTGATTTCTAAACTTTTCCTTGTAGGTTTTGGGTTGTACTACGATTTCGGCAACTGCTTTTTCTCCGAAAGTTTGGTAGAGCTTCGTCTTTTGAAGAGTTGCTTGTTAACTCAAGATTGTTTGTATGGGCTTATCACTCTGAAAGCCTAGATAATTTATTTGGTTCTGTCATACCCAATGAACCATCGTGGCAAGAAATGCGTGCTTTGGGTTTGGGCTTTTGGTATGCTAATATACCTCAATTACGTGCAAGGGTAATGCTTAGTCTTATTGTATTTTCCATTCTTCTCCATGTTCTATAAGGGGTAACAAACATGAAACAAAATCTTGGAAAGTAAAACCTTAAGTTTCTAGCATGTTGCTGCTATATCATGTAAGAGTTTACATGACCTACTGTTATTCTAGGGTTTATCTAAGATAAAATTTTGAAAGAAAATATAGATTAGTTATACTTCTATTCCTCACTTACAGACAGACTCATCACAATCTATGTATAGTTGCTCAAAGGACTAGTTTGCCTGCTTATTTAAGCTGTTTCATATCTCATGAATTCTTTGCATTTTTGTCATTAATGTTTGGCGACAAAGATTTCACCATATTGTTAAGATTTACATACAGTGCATCATGGTTTAAAAATTTCCCTTTAATTTATTAGCATGGAAGAATGAATTTAACATTTTGTAGGAATTATCAATCAAAGTTAAAATAAATTAAAGGACATCTAGGTATATATCTAACTAACTAATGATAGTTTGTACTTGTTGGATTGTATTATTAGCCTTAAGAATGAGCTTGACATTGTAGGAATCTATTTTTAAATGATTAATGCTTATGGAGAATTTTTATTCCTGTAGTATTGAAATGTTGAATACTATGTAGTTTTATGTCCAAGGCTATAGGTCTGCTATGCAAGTGGCCCAATAATGGATCTAAGACTTTAATCCCATCTTAGAGTTTTGGCTTAAGGCATAACTCAATCCCATAATCTAGCTCTTGTGGTGAGGGTTGCCTCTCATTTATATTATACTATTTTTGCTGTATCACTAGTAAATATCGGATCTCCAACATACCTCTTATACCGAAAATTTAACATCTTGAATGTGAAGTTTGTAGTACTTGACATTTGTAGATAGTTTGATGTTGATCCAATAAGGGTGACCAGTCTAGACCCATCCCATAAACTTTTTACTTTTTGTAGCTCAAGAGCATTTCCAATAAGAGTTGCTCATGAATAAAAACATCGCCAATAAAAAAATTAAAATGTAGGTTTCTAAGCAAATCTTCATTTTTAAATAACTTATGGATGTGAGACCCACATTAAAATAATGTTTCTATTCATAAGGAACTCTTATTAGGAAATGCTCTAATCAAACTGATGAAAGCTGTTCAAGTTTATCGTGAAGATAGCCTTTCTCCTTAATTGGTTCCAAATCTTTATGCTACCTTATGGACTTTGACAATTCAATTTGGATTTTTACATTTTTTCTCCTTCTGAAAATTAGAAAATATTTGTAAGCCTATTTTTTCATGCTGAACCAGATGTTGAGAATTGCATACTTTTGATATGTTCTTTTTTGGAGAATATTTTAGTGTCCTTTTACAGTTATACACTTTGTTGGGAGTTGGGACCCTGGAAAGTAGTTGTGGTGTATATGAAGTACCAACTGCTGTGATGAATTAAAATGTGTTTATCAGGGGTGAAAATCCAGCTCCTCTTGTTGATTCCTTTATTCTATATTTCTGCTGATTGCATGGTGCCATGATGTTGCAAGAAAACCTGGGATTTTTTGTCTGCTTTGACAAAATTAGAGCATGGAAGGAAAATTTTTATTTCACTAATTGTTGGTTTATCTATTGTTTATGTGCTTGTCTTCTGTAAACTATTGTCATAACTCATAATTTCTTATTTTTATTACTATTTTCAAATTCAAAGAGTTTTAATGCTTGTTTTGTTTGACTTGCTCTAGATGGAGAAATTGGCAAGAGCTCAGTATTTGAAGAACAAAAATCCAAAGGATTGCGCTTTGCTGTATATTGCATTGAATAGAATTCAAGTTTTGGCCGGCCTTTTCAAAATTAGTAAGGATGAGAAGGATAAGCCTCTAGTGGGCTTTCTTTCTCGCAATTTTCAGGTGAATTTTCTTACAATTCTACAAGAACCAGTGTGTTTTATAATGTTTCCTTTTTCATCAATGCCAATATGGGCCTTTGGCCTCATTTACAAGAACTTATCAACAACTTATTTGAAATTACGAAAATATCATATGGTTTTGTCCATAAGATGCTTTTAGCTTATTTTCATAAGCTCTCCAAGATAGCCTATAGGAAAGGCATATGCAGAACTTATGTTGTAAGTTTTTGTATGTTACCTTGTACAATAGTGGGTGGTGGTCAAATGGTGAAACTTTTAAGTTTATACCATAAATTTATTATTTACAATCCCGCTTAACTATATATATATATATATATATATATATATATATATATATATATATATATATATATATATATATATATATATATATATACATAGATAGATAGAAATCATCATCATAAAAGTTTCACTACTGCACTCTATTCTAGAAGGAAACAAAAAATTACTACAACATTCTACAACAAATCATATAGAAGGAAACATAGTTTTAATTTTAACACCTTAATTTGTATTCTAATCATGTTTTGATAATTAAATATTTTAATTCTTTTATGGTTCTTAATTTTTGTCACTTAATTTTTTAAAATTTATGATACTTAATTTTGTTTTTTGAAAGTAAAAATAGTTAAATTGTGGCTAGTAATTATTTATTAGTTTCTAATCATAATTCATTTTTTAAAATAAGACAATATCTTAGGTGCTTGTGTAGTTGGGAATCCAAACATGTCAAAATTATGTAAGAACTTTTTAATGTGTGTATCCAAAGCTTATTGAATTTTAAGCACTTATAACATAAGTTCTTGTATAATAAGAATTGATTGAAAAATATCAAGATATTTTCCTGAACAGGTCCTTAGTAACTTAGATTAGACTGATATAGTCATGTAGATTTTAATTGTTATTCATTGTTTTAACTTGAATTGTATAAGCATTGGATTCTTATCCTACATACTGTTTTGTCATATTAATGTTTTTAAGTCATCAATTCAGCCATAATAATTTTATTACAGGATGAGAAAAATAAAGCTGCTGCTTTAAAAAATGCTTATGTATTACTGGGAAGGCATCAGCTGGAATTAGCAGTTGCTTTCTTTTTGCTTGGAGGTGATCATTCTTCTGCTATAAACGTTTGTGCTAAGAATCTTGGGGATGAACAGCTTGCCTTAGTCATTTGTCGACTTGTTGATGGCCATGGGGGACCTTTGGAGCGTCACCTAATTACAAAGTACATACTTCCATCTGCAATTGATAAAGGAGACTACTGGCTTGCAAGCCTTCTGGAGGTGCCAAAAATACTAACATTAATTTATTTCTAAAGACTTTCTGCTATTTTCTGCTTTTTTAGGGCTTGCTTAATACATGTTCATTTACCATGTACAGCTAGCTCTCCTTGATCTCCACTTCAAAACAAGTGATTACTATAATTTTTTTATAAAATGCTAGATTTTTGTTGACTTGTTATAAATAAGATACAAAACCTTTTAGGGTCCAATTGTACATAAGATAAACATGTTATGGGTATGGAGAATTTAGTTCCTGATGATTTTATGAACCCGATTGTGGCAGCATGTCTAGATGACATTGCTTATAGAGGACTAGGGAGTCTACGCTAGTATCTATAAATTCTGCTAACATAAAATGCCAGAGTCAATTAAATTGATTTTGTTTAGCTTATGTGATCTACTGACAACAGTTATTTGTGGTTCTTATTTCCGTTATATGTATAATTTTCTTTCATAGCCCCAAGATGAAGCTGGGCTGAAATTGGGCTGGCTGACCTAACTAATATTTTTCCTTTCTCAGCCTAGGGTATGGCTGTGGCTGATATTGGTCCAGTCTGATTAGTTTTAGTGAGGTTGGCCTGATTTATTTTTTGTACCCCATAGAGTACTTGTATTCAATTTATCCGTTTGTTGGTTATATTCTTCTTGTAGTGACATGCATCATACATGATCATAATTCTAACCGGATGTCTTTGTTTTGCAGTGGGAAATGGGTAATTACTACAAATCCTTTTATAGAATGCTTGAGTATTCAGTACACCCTGTGCCTCCAGAGTCCACTGTCATGTTCAATTGTGGTCATTTTCTGGACCCTACCATTGGTTTTTATTGCCAAATGCTAGCAACAAAGAATAGCATGCGGAACGCTGTGGGGGAGCACAATTCTGCAATTCTTCTAAGATGGGCAACTTTGATGACAGTTGCTTCCTTAAAAAGATGTGGTAATCCTGTAAGTTAACTTTATATGATATTAGTCAATTACAAGTTAATTAAGTTTTGTACGTCTATGTGAAAAAAACAAGTTTGCTTGAACTACAGCACGTCTAATGAATTCTAGTGATGTCAAAACTCAAACCATTTACTCAATAGCATGTCTTAAGCTCTGTTTATCTTGTACAGTTTGATATGAAAACTGTGTAGTGTTTACTTACTGCACCTCTCCTAGACTTATGTCTAGGAGTGATACAAGTTTTCTGCTATTAAAGATGGAAATGTCAGCTTCTTATTGTACTGTACTTTAATTCTACCATCCTAATTGAACTGGTGTTGCTATTCATCAAGTTAAGTTTTCCTTGCAGCAGCTTTAGATTAATTGTTTATGCATTATTACTGGTCAGTAATTATTCATAATGTTGTCATGTTTCAAGCTTGAAGCATTGGAGTACTTCTCATCTTCACTGAGCATGCCTGGGACTGCAGATCAAGACAGTGAATTAGGTGACAGTCATGATGTGCTGTCCGATACTCTTATGCCTTTACCTAGAAAAGGCTCTAACTGGTTGTCTGCTAATGTTTCTATGCATCTGGAGTTCCATATTAAATTGAATTTGGCACTTTGCTACTTATCAAAATTGATAAGAGAGCATCCAAGCTGGCTTGACACCTTTTCAGAATACAATGGAGAAGCTTCTGATTCTGAAGAGTACATGAAGTACTATGAGAAATCAGTGGAAAGTTTTAAACAGAAGTTATACAGCGGGCTTGCCCTATTTGAACAGAGGTTTTTATTGGCTCCCCACTGTCTAATAGGCATGGTATACTTTTCTGCTCCAATTTTTCCCCTTCTGTATATGTGTTACTGTTCAGCAATATACCTCTGTTACAACTCTTTACTTTCCCTATTCTGCAGATTTTACTCTTACTTTGCCATCACGGATCATTGTGCATTGGGTATGATATGACAGATGAATGTACTCAAGGGGAACTGTCTCAAAAGAAGAGCGATATGCTTGATGATTTCAATTTATATCACTCTAGGATTACACCCCTCTTTAAGACTGCCGAAGAAGTCTCCTTTTTCTATTCAAGATTATTTTGTGCCTGCAGTATGGAAAGTTCTCAACGAGATCCGCTTATTGATGGCAAACCTAAGTTTTCGGATGCTTCATATTGCTGCATTGAAGGTGTTTTTATTTCATTGTGGTTTTTAAGAGCAACTTTGAGGATCCAGTTGAGTTCTATTAGCAAAGATCTTATCAAACCACTTCTTGATATCCTAGATTTTTATGAGTACTATTTGCTTTTTTCATTAGCCTGGCTTCGGAAAAACTCAGAAGTGCTTTTGTATATGGTTGAACCATTCTTTATTGCACAATCTAATGGCCGTAATCCTTATGATGTTGATATGGTGAATCTAAAGAAGCTTATTCCAAAAATTGGACAGTTGTTGGCTCAAACTTCTTCCGTACCTGGTATACAAAGCCTTCAATTGTCTGAACATGATATACAGCATTCAATTCCTGATGATGAAAGATGGAAGATTTTAGGGACCTGCTTGTGGCAGCATATGTCTAGATTCATGATATCAAATTTGAATTCGGTTCTTGCCAAACTTGATGGTAATTTGTCTGGTCTTTTCCGCAGAAAGTATGCTTATGGAGAGTCTTGTATCATCAATATGGATTCTGAAAACATTAGCTTGCCAGAGAAGATTCGGATAGTCTCATATAGCCTATGTGATCTACTGATAACATCAGTTAGTCACATCTCTTCTTATCATGTTAAACAACATGCAGAATTTCTGTGGCAGAAAGTAAAGAATGATTCGAATGTAAAGACTCTTGAATGGTTAAAACATAAATCTGCATTCAGTCAGAACCAAAACCTGGACGTTTTGAAACTGGGGAACAGGAAAGATTATTCAGTTCATCAGTTATTATGGGATCACAGTGCAGATCCCAAATTGATATTTGATTGCTTTGCACAGGAAAAACTCAATTGGCCAAATGATTTGGATCATATGCACACTAAGGGGTGGAATGACTTGTCAATGATTATGACAGACCTGCATAACACTGATGATACATGTGGTGACGAATTTAATCTTAGATCTTCTAATCATGAAGTTGGAACTCCTGTTAAAGAAACATCTCTAAATGGTCATCCTTCTGCAGGATCAAACAAGAAAGATATAACTTCCACAAATTTTATAGTTTTCCAGAGTCCAAGAGAAATGTACAAGAGAAATGGGGAACTTTTGGAGGTGATTTCCCCTTCTGTTTAATCATTTTCATATGGCCACATATATGTATATAATAAGAATGACATTGTTGCTTGTATTTGAGCAGGCATTGTGTATAAACTCTACTTGTCAACAGGAAGCTGCAGTTGCTAGCAACAAGAAGGTTTTGATCTTAATTGATGTTATTCTGAAGTTTTGGATGCTTGGATGTTAAATTTTTCATTTGCATGCCCGTATGTTTTATGTAGAAAAAAATTCTATAATTTGTTTAGCCTTTTATATGGGCTTTAGGGTTCTGTGTTGAGTTTATTTTTATGAATGGGCATTGAAAGGTGGAGCAAAGAACTGAATTCAGTACTCAAATAAAAGTACAATGAATTGATAATCCCGATTTTTTTTATTAAAATAGTTTAAATTAAAAATATTAAATATTAATTATGGACATGCAAAGTATATAATAATGTTTTTGTTTTTGTTTATCTAATTCAGGGTATAGTGTTCTTTCATCTGGAAGATGAGACACCACACAGTGGTAAATCAAATGGTCTTTTGTGGGCCACAGCTGACTGGCCTCAGAATGGATGGGCAGGTTCAGAATCTACCCCTACTCCAACATGTGTTTCTCCTGGTGTTGGACTTGGGAGCAAGAAAGGGGCACACCTTGGGCTGGGTGGAGCAACTGTCGGTGTGGGCTCTTCAGCTTGGCCCAGCAATGATTTGACAGGTGGTGGAGTATTAGGAATGCTTGGTTATGCTGATATTGGTGCCTCAAGATTAGGTTGGGAAATTCAACAAGATTTTGAAGATTTTGTTGATCCACCTGCCACTTTGGAGAACATAAGTACCAGGGCTTTGTCTAGTCATCCAATGAGGCCATTCTTCTTGGTTGGTTCTAGCAATACACACATTTACTTGTGGGAGGTAGGGAAATTCCTAGTTGCTATACATATATGGTAGATGCGGATGTAACTGTATGTGTTTGTATTTGTACAAACAAATGCAGACAGTTCCCCTCCCCCCATCTTATGGTTTCTTCTTTTTATGTGGCCAACTTGTCGAATTATTTTTCGTTAATTTTACTTGGTTTACCGTTCAAGCTTGATGCACAATGGCACATACAATCCTTGCCCCTAGAGAGGAGGGTTTCTTTTGAATCAATTATTCTTTTGAATGAAGATCTATCATCCTATGTAGACTTTTTCATTGTTTATTATTTTGAAAGAGTTTGAAGTTCCAATTCCTGTGCCATTACTGTAACTCCCCCTCCCTAAATAAAACAAATAGATATTTGTATATAATATCTGGATTGCTGCAGTTATTAATAGCATACATGGACAATAATTCAAGCTTATGGCTAATAAGAAGCTTTATAAATACAGTTCAACAGAGACAAAGCTACTGCTACATATGGAGTGCTGCCTGCTGCCAATGTCCCTCCACCTTATGCCCTTGCATCAATTTCAGCCTTAAAGTTTGACCACTTTGGACACCGGTTTGCCAGTGCTGCATTAGATGGAACTGTCTGTACATGGCAGCTGGAGGTTGGAGGAAGGAGCAATGTCCGTCCAACAGAATCATCTCTTTGCTTCAATGGTCATGCTTCGTATGTACTTTCTCTTCACCAACTTTTAGTTGCAATTGCTGAGATATTGATAGATTTTAGTACTTCAGCTGATATTAGAGATACTATTGATATTTCATTGTCGGGGGAGGCATTTTTGCCTCGTTTGTTATCCTATGTTGTGGTTGTAGTTATGTCCTAGACATGAATGACAAGGTTGGTCTCGACAGCCTGTCATTAACAGTTAAAACTGACTTAATATTAAAATTGCATCCATTATCAGGAGTGATGTATTAGCCATTTGACATGTGTTTATCACGTTGTTGAACTAGTTTGAGTTTTATATTTAGTTGGCATGTGATTTTTTTTATTTTTCCCCAATAAACATTTCATTTTCTCTTATTTAAATGCAAACTATTTTACTTGTGATTTCAGGGATGTCACGTATTTTTCCTCAAGTGGATCAATAATAGCTGTGGCTGGGTATAGCTCTAATGGTGCTAATGTGGTCATATGGGATACTTTAGCTCCACCCACAACTTCTCGTGCATCCATTTTATGCCATGAAGGTCTGTCTCTATATTAGGTTGATCAATGAATGTTTATACATGTTATGTATTATAAACAGGTTTAACTTACTCCCGAAAACTAGCGTAAGGGGGAAGAATTATTATTATATAGACATTTGAACCATGAAGTTACTGCACTGGACATGTGTCAGTGGCCTGACATCAAGACTGGATGCTCTGATACTGGAAATGGACTGTCTAACTCACTCCCAAAACTAACCCATGAAGGGTGGATTGCCCAAGTCTTATACTAAGTATTAGGGCCTTATTTTTAGTGAATGTCGGACATCTTAGCACCTTTCATGTCAAGACTGGACATCAGGAGTATGAAATTTGTAGAATTAGACATTACAGTGACCCAACATTAAAATTGGATAAATTTGTGGTAAAAATAGGTTCACCCAACTAACTTCCAAAAGCCCCAAGACATGAAAGGGGTTTTATGGTCATATTCTTAGATTGTGGGACATCTTAACGTTACGATCTAACTATTCCAGAAAGATAAGAATGAATGCTTTAATATTTTAATGACATCTCTAATACGCCCCCACACTAGGTCCCTTGAGCTTGACATGTAGATATTGTATGGCCTCTTAACTTGAGTGCAATTTCAACATTTTATTTGAAAAATGGTGGTGGCAAGGGTTGAACTCTTTACAATTTGGTTGTAGAGTATGTTATGTCACGAATCAACTTTCTAAAGCTTAAGCATCTAGCTGAAGGTACAGAAATAGTTTTATATTTTTATAGCATGCCAAGATCTGACTATCCTAAGCTTTTAAACTGTTGGGTAAAACCATATGAAAGATTTATAACAAATCCTTTGGATTTAGCATAGTCAAGAGGCCCTCCCAGCCTTGTGCTGAAATTTAACCACTATATAGAAGAACGGAGGCCCCAAGGATCAAGCTCTGTAGAGTCTAGACCACTAGGTCATCGAATTGCTGTTTTTGTACCGTGTCATGAATCTATTATGCTCAAAGATCAAGTTATTGGGAAAAATCACATAAATGGTTCTTTTATCTAGCAAAAACAGTAAGCTATATAATTGAATCATTGAATTTGCTTGTATCCATATCAAATTTATTGAAATTGGGAGGGAGTGACAAATTACTGCTAAGTAAACTTTTTTGAAAGAAAAATAGACTTTTATTCAGGTTTGAATTGGAGTTTGCCTCTTGTCCGTGAAACTGTAACTTCTAGTGCTGAAATGTTCCTTGTATATTTTTGTGAAGACTGAATTATGTTTTAAGGTTTGTCATCTTTCTCTTTTAAAAAGGGGTTTATGTCCTGTTTCATGTATGAAGATTGCCCCATGTCGTAACATTCCAACCTTACCTCTTACTATTTTGAAGGTGGTGCACAAACCGTATCTGTTTCTGATAATCATGTGGGGAGTGGTTCTGTATCCCCCCTTATTGTGACTGGTGGTAAAGGTGGTGATGTTGGACTTCATGACTTCCGCTTTATAGCTACTGGAAAGGCTAAAAGGCACAGGCGTGCTGATAACATTGCACAAAGCTCTGTCTCATCTTTGGCTCGTGACAAGGACCAGAATGTAGAAGGGATGCTTTGGTACATTCCAAAGGCTCACTCAGGTGAACAAGGTTTACTTGCACTTTTAGTTATGAATTTATTCTTTTTCTTGTGATTTCTGCTTAAACTTTATGATCACAGGGAGTGTCACAAAAGTAGTTACCATCCCCAATACCAGCTTGTTTTTAACTGGAAGCACAGATGGAGATGTCAAACTCTGGGATGCCCAGAGCACAAGGTTAATACATCACTGGCCAAAGATACACGAAAAACACACTTTTCTACAGCCAAGTTCTCGTGGATTTGGTGGTGTAGTGCGGGTAATTTTTTCATAATTTTATATTAAAAATTTCTCTTAATGCGTTTAAAACCAAATTCCGCTATTTTAAACATAACAAAAACTCTCACCATTGCTAGTACCTGCTGGCTGTGAAAATCATACATAGCTGCTTAATACTGCTAGCTTAAATTGTCACAGGCTGCTGTAACAGATATACAAGTTGTTTCCGATGGTTTTCTTACGTGCGGTGGGGATGGAACTGTAAAGCTGGTCCGGCTTCACAATCACCTGGGTGGCCATTGAATTAAACTATAATACTTCCGAGATCCTTTATGTTGATGACAAACACTACCATGCTGCATATGCTTCATGACAGTGCTCATTATTGCTGATATGCTATCATTTTCTGAATAGGCTTCTTCAACAACTTACATTTTCTGAATAGCCACCATCCATTTTGAAAAGGATTCTTCATTGGTAGTGTTTGTATGTTCAGATGTCCAAAAATCTGCAACTTGGCCTAGCCATACATCCCGTAAGATAAACTTCTCATGCCAGAGAATCTCATTGCTTCTTTGAACAGATTGCATGGCTTCATATTGATTCGAGTCATTCATTGTGCATTGAACAATATTTTAGTTGGTAGTACCTTCTTGGGCAGCAACATTTTTGGGAGAAAACTGGTATTTGTTCTTGGTGTGTTTGAATTTGTTGAGGCATGTGAGTATAGTATAGTATATACACATACGAGGAAGCAGGTCCTGTTTAGGTTATTTTTGTTAGACCTGGCAGCTTGTATATTTCAAGAAATTTTGTCAATGATATCAAGAAAATTGTATTTACCTCCTTTTAAGGTCATTACAAATGACATATCTCTATTATTATATTTTTTATAAAATGGAATTCACATTTAAACGTTTGTTTCTCTTGTATTTTTACTAAATAACACTAATTTCTTTTATGTTTTTAATAAACTAACATTCATTTCTTTTATTTTATTTAAAATAACTTATTAACTAAAGCTTAGATAAAGATTTGTAAAAATTAAAATTAAGGTTTAAAATATAATGTTAATGTTCACTTTTCGCCTATTAAACTTAAAATATAACGTCAAAGCATACCATTTACATACCATTTACTAACAACAGTTATACGTTGTCAACGAAATTTGAATCAATGAGTTATGAGTTTGATTCTTACTAATTGAACAAATTATTATTAATGCTGAAATTTTAATTTTAGTTTACCATAATGTGAGAGATAAATTCAGCTAGATAAAACTTCCCGCAGAATATATATTCATCGTGTGTTTAGTTTTAATATATTTGGATAAGATTATCATGATATAAAATAGTCTTTCAATTTTCTAAACTAACGTAACATATTTTCATAAACTTAAACTCTACTTAATTGACATCCATTAGGCTACAATAAACACTTTATGATTTTCTTAAAATACTTAACTTAACTATTAACTAAACATGGGGACGCACTATACTGCATATTTTAAGTGTTTAGCATTTATCCCGTTCGGTAAGTTTCCAATACATTTTTCTTAAATTGGTTTATATTAATATTTATTTAACTTAAGGTTTATGTTAGTTTTAAGTTTTTTTTTTTTATAAATTTTAGTATTTTTAACTGAATCTTTGTTGTTTATTTTTTTTTTCAATTGGGTGACGCGTTATTTTGTTTTATAATCTTGCTTCCTTGTCTTTTACATATAAAAGTCTGTGATTAATAAAATAATATTATAGTTAATATAAAATGACAAATAACTTTGTCACTTTATTATCCTTTTATATTAATAGTAGTAACCACTCAATTGGAAAGTATACAAATTTGGAGTACTCAATAAATAAATAAAAAATCAACTCATAAAAAAATAATTAAAAATACAGAAATTTATAAAAATTTGAAATTTAATTAACCCTATACTCAAATATAAACAAAGTATAAATACATAGCTTGAATCCATATAGCAAACTTAAATACATTAATTAAAATTATAATCAACTTTTATTAAATAAATTATTTAAACATTTAAAATATTACTGTACTTACGTTTATCGGAAATAAAATATGGACACAAAATTGACTGATTACTGAAACTTTCTTAAATTATATATATATATATATATATATATATATATATATATATATATATAGTGTTTCATAAAATTAATAATTAAAAAAATTAAAATATCTCATAATTTGAATATTTACACTAAATAAATTACAAAATTAGGTGTTATATCCACGTTTGTGAAGTTGACAAAACATCATAGCACAATAGACATCCCAAGTGTTCCATTTATATTTTCTGTTGTCTCAACAACACACACCTCATCACCACTGTGCTTACCCATTGTTTTACTCTAAATTACAATGGGTTTGGGAGAATCATAAAAAGTAGAAGAAAATATTACTAGCCATTATTCAAGGTTGGTTGGTGAATTTGAATCTATAGTCACTTTAATTAATGTGAACATGTTAAAATAAGAAAAAGAAAAATACATGGCTAGTGAAATGAGAATACTAAAGTCAAGTTTATATAATAATGATTCAAATATATTATAAACTTTTCTCTATTTTTTAAGTAATCCTAGTAAAAGCTCATATATTACTTTTTGTATGCGTTATTTAAATTTCCATAATATTTCTTGAACTTTTATGACTAGTTCACCTAAATTTTTATTTAGAAAAAAAAAAGAATTTTGTATTGGAGAATTATTTCCTATTTAGTGTAATAATTATCCTATAAAAAGTGGCATGTGCATCCAATGATGATATTGAAAATTTGGTGCATCAGCCGTCCAAATTATGTTCACATGCCACGTGTCAGTATGAAACTGTTCGGATAATATGACTGTAGAATCTTTTCCCAGTGGATCCCACCAATTAGCAAAGACCACGAAACGGCGCCGTAAAATCGGTCCAAACCACTGCGCTTGTGGAAACCGACAACGTAAAATGAAACAGAAAACAACATAAGCTGACACGAAACCCATCGTCACCTCTAATAAAAACTATCATCTCCTTCTTCAATGTTTCTCATTTTCATGATCTCATTCTTTTTTTTTCTTCCTTTTCAATCTCTAACTTACTTTCACCTTCAGCTACCCAATCTTCAATTCCAATCCCCAAATCAAATTGTTCAGCACATTACTACCCATCTGGAGATTTTGCAATTTCTTAATGTTACGAGCTCTTTGGCCCCCTTCGAAAATCGTGTGTAATCTGGTGAGTGTGCGAAGAAATTCCAAAACTTTGTAACGAACTTTGACGAAATTCAGAACCTTTTTTCTTTTTTAATTTCGTTTGAATTGGGTGTATACTTATTGCAGTATAAGTACTATGTGTTTCCGTTTCTTTTTCATACCTGATGTAGGGTTTTGTAGTTCCAATCTTCTTCATCTCAATGTTTATTTTGAATGAATAGTGTATGCCTCGTCATCTGAACAGAAACTAATCAAACTATCATGTATGGTAAGGGTGCTTATACCAAAGATGATTTCTGATTAATTGATGTTAGAAAAAAAAGAGATTGTAATGCATGTTTACTAAACTCTACACAGATAATGCATAATTTTTATTTTTTATTTTTTTGGTTTTGCTTACTTAGTTGCTGACATTTTTGTTTAGCACAGAAATTATGAAGAATAAGTGAAGTGATGGCCACAGCAGAAGTGAGGGCTGTGTGGCAGAGAGCTGTTAATCGTTGCTTTGTTCAAGAAGACGCAAAAAGAGCCCCAAAGTTGGCTTGTTGTCAATCTTCGCGTGCAACATCAAAATTGTTTGATTTTGGTGTAGCCAGTGCTGCTGATGAATCTGATCATGGTGATGTTAATGTCACCCTTTTTAACCACAAATATTCTTTTTCCAATGTGAGTCCAGACTCAAGATGGTGGTTGCAATTGCAACCTAACTATGGTATTCAAAAAGGGTTAACCTGTGAACAGTTAAATGCATTAGAGGACGGAGTTGAAATTTTGAAAGCTAGAAATGGAAATCAAAAAAGTAAAGATGCTTGTCGCTTTGGTGATGAGAATCATGGCTATATTTATTCTATGGCAGGCGTGGCAGAGGAATGTATTGAAAAATCTCCAGAAAATTCTGAACAAGTAGATATGATGGCTAAACATGAGAGAATGGATATTGATTCTGTAAGCTGTTCGGTGTCCAAGGAAGCTAATGATTTCTCCATGGATTCTGAGTATTCGTGGATTGGAGTTGAGAAGGCACAGCCATGGTGGCAAACTAGAGATATAGATGAGTTAGCTTGCTTTGTTTCGCATAAATCACTCAACCATATGGAGAATTGTGACCTTCCACCTCCTCGGAAGTATCTCAGTGGACAACCAGGCAATGATATCAGTGATATCAAAATAAGAACATCATTTGACAGGGAAGCCTTCTCCAATTTCAATGCTCAAGCTAAGGGAAGTGTAGAATCAGGATTAGTGCAGAGGAAGTTGGGGCCTTCAACCATCAAAAGGAATTTACATTCTGATTGTGACAAATACTCAAGGTATCCTCTCTTCACAGTTATTGGTTCACTTGGTTGCACCAGGACCTTGTTGGTATAATTTACTCCCAAAATATTTTTAATGGAACAGGTTAAAAATTGAGAAATGGTGTGGTGTGGGAAATTAGTTCATCTCACCTTTTTTTTCCCAGGTCTCATGATTCTGTTATAGGACTTTCATTCATATATCTTTAATTTTGCTCTGATTCCATATTAGAAAGTGAACTTACGCTTAAATCTTGACTACAATAGACTCTTAGTGACTCTAATACCATATTAAGCTCTGATAAAGTTAGTGGAAGTGGAACTTATAACTAATTTAACCTCACTAAACTAACTTGGTAAGGAAAGGTTTACCTCTAGTTTGTATATTATAATTTGATCTTATTTCTGACTGATGTGGGTTTGATTTTATCTTTAGTCGATGTGATGTGAGCTTGAGTGTAAATACACAGTGTCCTTGATGTGAAGGAATGTATTGAAGATTCTACATTGACAAGAGATAGGACTAATTTACTATGAGATAGGACTAATTTACTATATATAAAGAGGGACAAAGTTCATCTTACTAAGCTAGTTTTCTAAAGTTAAATTAAATTTAAAGTCTCATTCCTAATATGATATCAGACCCTAATATTTTGAGCAAACTACAGACACTCTTTAGTTTCTTAAAAGTAATCACGTGTCTTGACTACTTACCCTTTTACGGTTTACAGTAACTCTTAGGAGAGTATATGGTGTAATGTATTTCTTGGATAACATGAGATCTTAGAATAATGCGTGATGTTGGAGTAAAAGTCATCAGAGGAAATTTAACGAAACCTCAAAGAGTATCACTATAATTTTGTTTGACTTATTTTTTTTTTTCCTGTTGTTGAGTGGATGGAACTAGTTTAGAATATGCAGATTGAGTTTCATTTGGAGGCATGTGATTTGGTTTTAAAACCTATCTTGCAATTCTTTTACAGTTACCCCACAATCTATGGGGGCCTCACAGAGCAAATTTTTGAGGAAGACCCCAGCAAAGTTCAACTCATGGAAGCATTGTGTCATTCTCAAACACGTGCGAGGAAAGCAGAGGAGATAGCAAAACAAGCTTGTGCTGAAAAAAGGCACATTCTTGCCCTGTTCTTTATGCAGGCATCACAACTTTTTGCCTATAAGCAATGGTTTCAAGTGTTGCAGATAGAGTCTCTTAAAAACCAGCTTGAGAACAAGGATGAGCCAAGTACTCTCTTCCCAGGTAGGAAACTTGGCAAGAGAAAGCAAAAAATTGGCAATGCCAAACAAGAAATGCTTGAAAAGGCAAAAGGTGACATTACAACATATGCTGTTGCATTTGCTTTAGGATTGAGTCTTGTTGGGGCTGGCTTGCTTTTAGGATGGACCGTAGGTTGCATGTTACCTTGTTCATAGTTTTGTAGGATTTAGAGTCAAGTGTTGTTTTGCATGAAGATTGGTAAACAGAGTAAATTGACGAGTCCAAACTCTACTGGTTTTTTTGTGGTGTTTCTTTACTGTGTTTTTATAATACACTGATTATCACTAATTTCAACATTTTTTTGTGCTGTCATCTGCTGGGTATTAAAAATACACTGTACTGATATTTTAAATATCTTTTTAATATATTTTAAAACGTTGAAATTAGTGGTAATCAATGTATTATAAAAACACAGTAGAGAAACAACACAGAAACAACAGAGAATCCAAATTCGTAAGTTGACTAAATTATTGAAAGAAGTGCAAACAGTTATATTAATTGTATTTAGTTTTGTATATTTGGTAGTCCTTAATATACATTCTGCAATGTATTTATGAAATGTGTACCAAAATATCCTCAAAGGAATTGCATAGTTTTAACTTACTTTCTTACTGTAATTTAAGTTATTCATATTAGTATAACTCATCTTTAGTACTAATAACTATTGTTCTAATTATAATAAAAAACATAATTCCAATTTTTTATAAAACACGTTAATTAAAAATTACATTGAAAATAAAAAAAAAATTATGGAGTAAATAAATTTAACTCTTCTAAGAAAATAGTATTAACTCTCTATACCAGAAAACTCTGTTTTTTTCTGATACAACTTTTTGTAACTGTTATTGATATATAATATTATTATGGCCCCTTTTAAAAACAATACTTTAATTTCTATGTTTTACTTACAAATATATTTATAAAACTATATCATTTTAATAAAAACACATGTGAAGCTAGTGTGTTTAAGCCAGTAATTAATACATCAAATTATAAAACACGTATGAGTATAAGTATAATTGAGTATGATTTATTTTATTTTATTTCCCATGTACTCAAGCTGCTGTCTGTGAAGATCATCAGTTGGTGAGAATTGATGTGATGTCACTTTGAATGAGACTAAATCCTTCTTCTGATGTAACCCCTGATATTTGGTGAAAAGAACAGAAAAATAAGATGAAAGAAAAAAAATCTCTTTATGTTGAATATTTTCCATATTATTATTATTATTGCAACACTACAAAACAATCACAGAAAGCGTTTGTTTTGTTTGGCTTCTGCATTACCACCCTATGAATGGCTAAAGGTATAACAGCTATTAACACTATTGTTTTAAACTACACCATGGAGATTATATATCCATAGTTCATTGTAAAACAATAATATGAAAAAAGAGAGCCAAAAAGGTATCTGTTAATCAATGAGCATAGTTATTCGAATAACAGACATAGATGACCGAAAAAGGCACAAAGCATAAATTTGAATTCCTCTTTATAGCAAAGGAATGAAATCCTTTGCACTATTCTCAACTTTATGGAACAAGATTGAAAGGGGAATTACCATTCTTGTTGTAAAGACATTGGAAGTGGAAGTATCTAAAGCTGCATGTGCCAGGCTTGTATCTGCAGTGTTCATAAACCAATAAAAAACACATCCACCAGTTAGAAGCTAGCACAATATCACATGCCATGTTCAACCTTCAATATGATTCTCAAATCAAAACAATACCTTCTCACGTGTGGAAAAAATATGGTGACCACACTTTTTGTTGTCAAAGAAATGACTCAAAAGATTGTCCCATTACCAAACAAAACCACTTAAGTTGTGCTTGTCTCATACACTATCCACTTGCTCCCACCACTGTGTCCCCTTCGTTCACTTCCAAACCTGCTATTCAAGCCCCCCTGACACTGAATTCTAGCACATTTTCCCCACACAAAACCAACATGTGTTTTTTGGACTCTTCTCTTTTCCATTGAAAATATTGTCATTCAGTTCCAGTAGCAGTTGAAACTGCTCAGTTTTTACCATTCAGCTGTTATTATGTATGTCTCTGCTTCAATTCCACTGAACAACTTGCTCAGTATTTTTCTGTTTCTGTCCTAACTCCACAAACCACTCTTCTAGTGCTCAGATTTACCTGTTTCAGTCAAAGCACATTCCCATTTTCCATTGCTTGCGTCCTGTCTTTGCTCCACTAAGTGAAACTGTTCAAAGTAGTTAATCATTTGGATGGATAATTTAGCTAAGCCCAAATATCTGAATAGTATTAACACAACTCTTATGACAAGACATATAGATAGTGTAGGACTAGAAATTAATGATGGTCTGATAGCGGTCTGATAATAGGTGAAACATTAAACTTAACAAATAACAAATTTCATTATGATAGACTCCAACTTATGACACTCATACCATATTAAAAAATAAACTTTAATCCTAACTCAATCTTATAAATCCAGCTTGTGAGATGAGATAACATTGGCTTATATACTATAAATTTAATTTATCTTTGATCAATATAAGATTTTCAACATTGGTTGCACCCAAACATAGGATAAGACTCCTTTTAGAATATCTGATATCATATGGTTAGTTTTCACACTTTTATTTTGATTAAGATTAATCAGTATCAATGTATCATGTATTTTGAAGATATAATATGATTCATAAATCATATCAATTTCGTGCGTGGTTGTTTTTCCTCCGCAAGAATTCAATAATTAGGATGTGTGTACCAAAAGCCAAGTACGAAAAATACACCTATATAGAAGTTAAAACTGAGGATTGAGGACCCCCACTGAGCAATAATATGCAACAGAACAGTGTTGTATTACTCTTTCTTACCAAGGAAGAAAAATACACCACCAGATAACAGATATTAGGTCCAGTATATGGATTTTTGACCTAGTGCTGAGATCTTAGGCTTATCTGTTTATCATTATTTGAGAGGTCTGGTTTAAAGGGCAAGGAGACAAGTTAAATGGTCCTGTATGATTATATTTTTGGATGGAAAACGTGTCGTTGATGAGTACGGATTTGGGGTTAGAAAAGTGATTCTCAGAAATAGCATAAAGTCACCACAGCACAAACACATGCAGTATCTTTTGTATACACCCATTTACCCATTCTACCTCTCTCTTTTTCTTCCTTTTTTTCAACTATGTTATATATATATATATATATATAACGAATATCTTTATCATGAATATCAAGAACTGATATAGAACTAGGATTTATTCTACAATTAAACACGTTGAGATCGTTCTCACAGATGCAAAGCCACATTGCAGAACCAGTCCCACAACTGCATAACTATAAGATTTCAAAAAAGGAGAATAAACAATTCACACAGATAGATAAGCATGAGTACTGCACAATAGTTTCACTTCCAACCGTTCTAATGTCATTGTATTAATTGTTAGAAGGGAGAGTTTTACTATAAGTAGATTACAAACTTTGATTAGTAAAGAAAAGAAAGCAAAGTTGAGCTTAATAATGATGAAACTGTTTGTCATTTATTTGCCACATGCAAATAAACACTGGAATGCATTTGTCGTTGAAATTCGATGAAAAGAAACAATTACTTTAAAAGTTGAAAGTTGACAAGTTAGACCTGAAGTTTATGGTGGAAGAGACACCTCTTCTTAATGATTAATACTGTGCACGGAATCATAAAATCATGGTTCAGAAAAAAAATTAAGCTTAAAATGGAGAGATTATTATTTACCTAAACCTTTGATATTTCAAAACTCAAAACTAGATGTGCACTAACATGTTACAAGTTGGAGTATGAGTTTTAAGGTCAAAGATAAAGCAAAAAATATTCGTGACTTGTTGATTTTATGGAATCCATCCTACCTTAAAAAAACAATTTATATGGTTGTTTTCTTGATATATTACATTTTTTTACTATCAATAAAGACACAGATGCTTTTATTTTTATTACTTAACTTTTGTATGATTCTTAAACACTTTTTCTTTATTTATAATCAGATATTCTTTGGACATAATTTATGTTTACGAATTGAAAATGCGGCTATTAAAATTTGTACGGAAAATAGTAAACAAGAAATAGTTATAATAGTAATAATAAAAGAATATCTTTCAATTATTTATCTTTCCTATTTAAAAAAATAAAAGAATAGTAATAAATCTATGAAATGAATTTTTATTTTTAATTGGTAAAGGAAAGAATTGTATGATATTAGAGTAGTGTTGAAAAGTTGGCATTTGCAAAGCAGAAAAAGAGTGGAGCATTGATGGTTAGTGGATGTGATTGATTATTGGTATAAGAAGTGTGAGTAAGTTTCCTACAATTTACATATCAATTCAATGCTCCACATATTTGGTTACTTATATCACAATTATTATTGCCCACATTTTCCCCTCTTCTTTCAACTTTTTCCTTTTCTCTTGTTAACCTTATTTTTTTCTCATATGTTGTTAATAATTACTTTTTGGACCAGGATACTTTAATTCTTCAGGTTTTTACACCAATTTGCCATTTCTTTCTCTTCGTTATCCTTCGGGGTTTTTTTTTCTTTACAAATATAAAAAATTATTTTTATTATGATTATTTTAACTCTATATTAGATTGTTAAATAGTAATTATTTGTGTCAAACAATTTTTTTTCATTATCCTTTTATCAATTCACATCTTTTAATGGTATAAATATATTAGAGTTAAATATGTTTTAAGATTTATACTCCGATATTTAGAATTCGTAATGTCTCAAATGTTACATATTTTTTTTCTAAACTTTAGAAACGAATGGATATAACATTTTTAAACTTAACATCTTTGATTTTTTTCTTTTGGATTTGTTAAATGGTATTTTAAGTTGACATTTGAGTTATAATATGTCAAAATGATGTATACAACTCAGACGTTATTCTCGAACTTAAAATAGAAAGATTACATTTATTTATTTTTAAAGTTTGGAACTTGAAATATATCAAAGTTTAAATTTGAAAAAGTACGACAAATTCTAATTTTGTGTCAAAATTTAAAGACTAAAATTATATTTGTCTTTTTACTATGTCTTAGAGTAAGAGGATATGAAAACTAACTAAAAGAATAAGAAAAATAAAATTACATCTTTATCAAATAATCGCTTCATTCATGTTATAATTAGGAGGATCACACAGACAAAAAGAGTAAACAAATTTGAGAAAAAGAGTGTGAGATAAGTGAAACATAATTCAAAAAATAGTTTATTTGATATTAAGTTATTTTTAATCTTCATTTTTATTATCATTCTAAATATTAAAAAAATACAATACTAGAACTTTTATATTTTATGAAAATTTTCCTGCAAATTTTTACAAAAACTTATAAAAAAAGTATCCTTCGTAGTTTTTCTTACGAATTTGAATTAATAGGTAATTCCTTCTATATAATTTAAAATTCTCAAGAAAATATTTTGTAAATTTTTTTATGAAAAATATCTACAGCAAATTTTCTTGCCATAAAAATCCTCAACAATTTATATTTGCGAAAAAAATCAATTCTAGAAACAGATTACATATTTTTATAATAATTTTCTTACATATTTTAGATTCATAATTTTTCTTGAAATAAAAAAATCCAACTAACTTTTTTTATGAAATTGAATTTGTAAGTATATTTTTTTCAAATGTTTTTTATAAAAATTTTTCAAAAAAATTTTATAATAATTTAAAAAATATATATTTACTCTTTGAGGCCTAGTATTTTTATTTTAATCTTTATGTAATTTTATTAAATTTTAAATTCCATATATGTTGATAAGTTATATATCTTGTAGTTTAATTAAATAAACTATTTCTTAGTGATATTTAAATGAATAGAACAGATTTAGTTAAATAAACTATTCTTTATATGCTTAATTGAAACCTAACAATATGTACTTAATGTGAGATAAATAATTAAAACATGTAGGTTTTGTCAACTAGAATGGAAACTTTTATCTCGTTAAGGGACACGAAAAATATATTTAATTCTTTGAATTCTTTAATTAAGAATGAAAGTTTGATTCCTTGAGTAAAGAGTATAGTCACAAGTTACCATTTCATCCGGAAAAGGGATTTACTTAATAGAAGTTTCTTAGTTACAAGAATCAATAAAAGAGATGTAGATTTAAACTTTCAAAAATTATAGTTTTGAAAGAATTAAATTGTGACACATTAATGTTTGTTGAAAAACACTGTGAACCGATATTGACGTTTATAATTAAAGGTTTAATTACTCAGATTACTCACTTTTGTTCAGATGTGTAAGTTTGGTACTAGCTTGTAAAAATGTGTCAATCTAGTCTTAACTATTGAAAGAATGTTTTAATCAAGTCTCTTTCAGACAAAAAATACTAAAGTCGTTAACTTAATTCATGACTTTTACCACTCAATTTTAATATAAATATCAATACTTAATTTTGTTAATTTTGTAAGTCATTTTAAATATCAATACCGTTAATGGTATTAATAGTTTTTCGCTGAAAATGATCTAATTGAGACATCTTGTCAAAAGTTAAGACTCAATTGACACTTTTTTTTAAAAAACGGATACCAAACTGATACATGTAAATAAAAGTGGGTACCATCCGACTCATTGAACATAGGAAAAATATATAAGATGAAATGTTATTTTGCCCCGTCAAAGTTCTGGTTTCCAATAAAAAAATCTTGCCCCATTAATCTTGTGAATGGGGATTGCCGAAAGTCAGAGAAACAATAACCACGTTCACGATATTATATACTAAAAACCGAAACATCTTGGTTGAGTGTTTCATGAATCCAGTTTCCTTAAATCGAATTTTTTTAAAAATAAAAATAAAAAAATATGAAAGGTTCTAGTAATAGGTCAATTTGTTGTCACATTTTCCCTGAAAAATCCAAATAGAAAATGACGAAAACCCCATCGTTGTTAATTTTCCATCAAAGTGTTACTTGCGCCATTTGTTTGTTACGTGAATATCACAGGCCTCACATAAAACGGAAACACCCTTCAGACCAAATGCTTGATTCTTAGACAACGTTATGCCACCAAATTAGCATAATTCCCATTAAGTCACTTAATTATTCATTATTTTCATTTCTAACATATACATTCTTCTCCACAGCTCAAACGTAACATCATTGCATTGCTGCACGAAATGCCCATAACAAATTAGTTAATGACGTGCTAAATTTTACTTTAATCAAGCTAATTATTTTGTATTTCATTACCCATTCCATCCACACAACAATATACACACACATATATATATACCTAGTATTTGACTAATGTTTTCTTGCTCTCTGGGTTTTATTAAAAATCAAATATTTAATTTTTTTTTCTTGAATATGATTAAAATGACATTAAAATGCTGATTAATATAGCTTGGTAGTTAGCAGAGTCAAAGTAGGGCATGCAAAGGAAGAAGAAGAAGAAGAAGAAGAAGAATGGTTGGCACAACACTCTAGAATTTCCATAAGCAAGGTTTTAATTTTAACGTTAAAGCATCTTTGACTTCTCAAACCAAAATTGCCAAACACGGTTTAACGAAAGCAAATTGTGTAGAGTATGAGCGTAATGAAACACATCCACGAAAAGAAAAACAAGCAATAGAGTGATTCAACTTAGAAAAACTCTTTCTTGCAATGTAGGAGTGAGATTATGTTGAAAAGATTATTATTAATTAGTAAAAAATTAGATGCATATAATTCATGAACACACGGTCTTTATCTGAAAGAGACCCTTCATCATAATCATCGCCATCGTAAAGGTGTTACTTCAACGAATTGAGACAAATTAAGCATTTGGTTAGAAGAAAAATGTTTTTGTGTATAATGTAATGATTCAGCATCTCCGTCATTGTGCACAAAGCTAAACGCACTTTTTTCACGAGAATAAAATAAAGTGAAAGATAGATAGATAGATATATAGATAGGTATAGAGAGAATCATGAAGTGCCCTCCAACTTCAAAGATAACACAACACAACCACATGGGAAAAATAAAAAATAAAAATCTAAGACTACTACTATTCACAGTACCTAGTATTTGAGAACACCGAATATAAACAACTATGCTCGAATCCCTATCTCTAATTTTGATCCTCCATTCTTCTGTTAAAAGGATAAAGACAACAAAATAGGTTGTTCTAATTAATTATCATTACCATTTACGAGTAAATTGCAAGATTAAAGAGCTTCAGAGATAGGTTAATTAACAACACTTGCTACTTATAGATTAAAACAAACCTTGCACGAACTAACTTTATAACTGAAACTTATATATACACTAAGGATAAGGATATGTTTGGATAACTTTTTTCAAAAATATTTACCGGAAAACATGAACTTTATTCGTGCTAAGGACAGCTTATGAAATATTTAATTTTTGCTTAAACTAATGCTGTCACGAAGATAAGTGATTTTTTTTCCTCGTGCGTTTAAGTCAATTTATATACTTAATTTTTTGAAAGAAAAAAGATAGGAGTTGGAGAAACTAATTTATCTTATCTTCCACGAAAATTAAGTAATATTAATTATGATAAGTAATTTGGTGGCGAAAAGAATTAGCGAAAATGTTATTATTAACAGAACTAAGAGTTATAATTATTGTGAGGAGAAGAACAGAAGGAGTTAATTACTTAATTGTATATAAGAAATAATAATATACCAATTACCAAATGGCAGAAGCAGAAGGTTTTATTGATTATTACAAACTACAAGCACGCCGTGGTGAAGGGTTGCTGCGGCGAGAGGTCATCCTCCGTCCACGGCGAGGAGTCGGCGGAGGAGGTCCACCACTTGCTGTGGAGGAGCTCCGGCAGCTCAATCTCTCGCCAGAAGTCATCGGCTGCGTGGTCGCAGCCGGAGGTAATGCTGCTCTTCCCCGGAGAGTCGGGGGCGGCGGCGGCGGCGGCCTGGACTATCATCATGTGGGCGGCCTTGGCGGCGGCGGCCTGGATGTCGCGGGCGGTGCAGGCGGAAGGGAGCGGCGGGAGGCGGTGGACCTCGTCGGGGAAATTGAGCTGCGCCTTGCGGCCCTTGAGGCAGTAGGCGGCGACGTCGTAGGCCTTCGCCGCCATCTCCGGCGCCGGGAAGGAGCCGAGCCATATGCGCGACTTCTTGCGCGGCTCCCGGATTTCGGACACCCATTTTCCCCAGCGGCGCTTGCGGACGCCGCGGAAGAGCGGGTGGCGCGTGCCGCCTCGCTGCGTGGCGGGCTTATCGGCGGAGTTAGTGGCGGCGCTGCTGTGGTGGTGCGGCGGTTGGTCCATTCGGAATTCTTTTAATGTACATCAGAAGCTTGTCTCCGCTATTATCTTCTGCATTTATAAACAAACGGCTTTTTAGTTCGTTACAATGGCGAGCGCCGTTTGATTTACCGAAATGCCCCTACAGAAAAAGATAGAGAAGAAAGGAACTAAAGTTACTCGTTCGTTTTTTCTACGTAAAGGACCAGCATGCAATTAAATAAAGAAAGCGTTGGTCCTTCCTTCGCACATTCTCACCATCGCAACACGCGCACCACTCCCACTACTCATGCGCATTTCCTTCTACTATTTCTACACCTATATTTTCTTCTCTCTTAATTACTTCTTTAATTAATGCCATACACTCAAAAAATTATTTAACATTTACTTAGTTTATCCACTTTGCACTTCTTGTTTAATAAAAAAAAATAACAAGAATTTAAAATTAAAATTACCTATAAACGTTTTTCGCTGAAGAGGTTGTATAAATATTTTCACCTCGTCCAATAATTGATTTTGTTTAATCACGCTTTCAACTAGTTCAATAAATTATGTCAATATCTTAAGGTTTTACTTTATTTAAAAATCTCAACCAATTTATCAACTACTTTTAGAAATCTCAATCAATTTCAACTATATTGTGTATTGTAGTGTCATTTGATATTAAAATGCAACGTATGTTATATGATATAAGATGTATAGAAAGGGAAAGTGTAGGAGTGGTCAGAATTTGACGAATAAATTGAATTTAAACTTTTTTACATATATGATAAAAGAAATCATTAGACTTTAACGTTATACTATGTATGTTAATTTGTCCAAAATATGTTACTTATTATCCAATTATTTGTCAAAAAGTACAGTGTAACGTGCAATTATGGTATTGCAAAATTGGTTTATAGAGGTGGAGATCTTGTCTTAAAATAAAGTAAAAAAATTTCCATAATCATGGCCAAAATCTATCCACTTTGGGTTGCTACTTTTCTTTTTTCCTTCTTTTTTAGTGAACATTGACTATGAAACCAACATTAAAAAAATACAACATCACACTCACGGGTCACAAATTCGGAGAAGAGACCTGAAAAGTTTCAAATTAACACCCAATTACTCATTTAGCTTGAGCCCCAAGCTACATGCCACTTTCCAAATTCAAGCAACCTTCGATTATTTACTTCAATTTAAACACAAAAAATTAAAGCAAGTTAATAAAATATTCAAGGATGGTAGGAGAATCATGAAATTGGATTTGGAATTAGTGGTCACTTTTATTTTGTAGTCAAATCTTCAAATGAAAATTAAATTATAAGAACAATTTAGATTTTTTATTGAATTTTTTTGTGTTACTATGATAGTTTATCTTCAAAATATATAAACGAATATTGATTTTGATGTATTAAAATATATGAAAAATTATATTTTGACTTCTCCTTTACTTTCTAACGTGACTTAGTATGGATTATTGGTTTTTTTTAAAAAAAAAGATAGTAGTACATTAATAAACCACTCTCAAAAAATAAAATATGGGACTCATAGTGTGATTGTCCAAAATATATTAAAAAAATTGTAAAGTAGCAACACATCAGTGTATTTTGAATGATGAATAAAAAATCTGAATCGTATACGAATAAGGGTGAAAATTAGGAAAACAAAAACCTAAAGAGAAAACAACGATCTCCTCCAATGATTCAGACATTTTAACAAGCAGGTTGCAAGTTGTATTGACAAAGAAACGTGCTTTTTCAAAACAAGAGGAAACAAATTGGACCTATCATTTGACAGTGAACCGGACCGTGAGACCCACACAAGCAAACCGCGCGTGGTGAACCCCACAAAATTTATCACCACTGTCTCCAAGCCTCAAGTTCTCAAGGGTAACCACATCATGAATGGACACAAACACAACAAAGGTGTCAATATGTGCAACAACATCTTCATCATTATTATTATTATTATTATTATTATTATTATTATTATTATCGATATTTTTTTCTATTTTTTCTATTTTATTAATTTTAAAAGATTGTTTTATTAACAGCATGTTTGATTCATAAGTTTCGTAAAATGAAATAATTTTAATTCGATCTAATTCTGAAAAACAAAACGGTTAAATATTTTTAATTTCACACGGGATAATCGTGCGTTGTGTTCTCTTTTGGTGCTTCAGCATTTTTCATGGGCTTTGAGTGGGTGAGGTGAACTTTTTGTTGGTGAGGGATGATGGGTTTGAAATAGACAAACAAAAAGCCCATGTGTCTTTGTTATTTCCAAATGTTATCTAGTTGGCCAATTAGCTTTTGAGCACCAAGATAGAAATTTTGAAAATGATTGCTATTTTATGGATCCCATCAATTGTCTTATCTCTTTCCATTTATATTTTTACTTCAATCATTATCATTATTTTCAAACCCATGTAATATCACTTTATTAATTAAAATGATTTCAAAGTAGTTAATTACTTTTTGTAGTTTTTGATTTAATAATTTCTTCAGAAAAGTTCTTTTCAAATGCAACCTATACCTGTACTTGAGAGATATAATTAATTATGTAACTTTTATGGGAAAATTATTTATTTTGGCTTGTCTCAATTCCACTCGTGATTTAATTACAAAAATCTTAATGAGTTAGCACATAAATTTTAAAAGATTCAACTAACATTTTCAACAACCAAATTTAAGCCACACACACTATATATACATATAGGGTTTGCCTTAAATATGATGTGGATGTGGTACTACAGGATGAGTTTTTAAACTTTTCTTACACAAATTTTAGTTTTAAAAATTAAAAACCAAAATTTTTTTCAATTTTTAAAATAATAAATAAGGGTCTCCTACTTATATGTAAATTTTAATTTTAACATCTATCAAAACTCAATTTTTTTTTTCACCGAGTGTCCCTAAGTTTAAGGTCAGATTCCTTCTTTACAGATAAGCAATGAATGAAATTGGATCCTTTAGGTTTAGACAAACAGCTTTTTAAGGACACACAAAATTTGTCATGTATGATTTTGGAAGTGTGGCCTCACCCTTTGTTCTGTCTATTTAGCTGCGTCTCAATTATTACACAGCATCAAAATAAAATAGCAGTCAACTAAATGTTAGCTTTAAATCTCTGTAATGACTAATTTGTATTGAATAATTTAATTTATTGTTTTTAGTGAAGTTTCTCCATTATTTTCTTGGGTTAAATATATTTTTGTCCCTCAACTTCTGGTGAATTTTGGAATTAGTTCATTTCGAAAATTTTGATCAATTTAGTCATTCATCTTTCAAAATACGTGGATTTAGTCATTTTAATCAAATTTTATTAAATTTATTTGATGTTTGGTACGCATTTCAGGATTATATTTGAGTTGTTTATACTGTTTGACACATTTTTGCTTTAATTTTAAGTCAAATATTATTATGAAACGCGTTTAAAATGTCAAATAAACTTAACAAAATTTGATTAAAAGGACTAAATCTGTATATTTCGAAATATGAAGGACTAAATTGATCCAAAATTTTGAAATTGACTAATTTCAAAATTTACTGAAAGTTAAAGAACCAAAAACATATTTAACTCATTCCTTTTATCTAGAATTTGAACTTGAAACACTAAAAAATATTACTTTATTTGGTTGATAAAATTAGTGGGTAATCATGTAAATTAAGTAAAATTATCGATGACTAATCAATGGTAAAAAAATTGGTAGTAAAATATTTGTCAATAATTTTTATTAAGGGATAATAACCAAAAATTTGTCAATAATTATTAACAATAAAATTTTGTTAGGAAATATTCAATAGTAATCATCAATGATTTTTCCTTTTTATTGATAAAATCATTAGCAAATATTACGATTTAAATATTATGATTTCATTTTTCTCTTCATTTTTCTAATTTTTTTTCTTTCTTTCTCTTTATTTTATGTTTCCTCCTTCCTTTTTGTTTTTTGTTTTCCTCTTCCTCCACCGGTGTTGTTAGGACCATTGTTATGTTTCTTGTTTTCGTTGTGTCTATCATTGCAATTGTCATTGTGATTGTCACCTATAGCTTCTTCTCCTCTTCTTTGTTGCTGTCAAAGTTTATGCCTCCTCTTTCTCTTTCTCATCATCTTTCTCTTTTGTCCTCATTTTTCTCCTTTCTTCCTTCATTTTTTCATTCATAAATGTTCTATCAAATTTTACAAAAAAATTGGTGTTCATTTTGTTAAAAGATTTAACGACAAAATTATTGACATATTTTAAAAATATCATTGTCAACAAATTTACTAATAAATTTTCAAATTTTCAATTACTAACGTGTTTTCAAAAATTCAATTATTGACCCATGTACTAAGAGCTTTAAAAAAATAAAACATATGAATGACTTAATCAACAAATTTTACCATGATCTATTTCCGTCAATAATTAAAATCTTAAAATAAGATATTTTAATTTAATATCTTATATGATAATTAACTTGACAATAAATATATATATATATATATATATATATATATATATAAAAATATATATATACTCTCGGGTAAAAAATAATAATATCTCAAAAGTTATTATATTTAATTTCTAACTAGAAATATGAAATTAATATTTATTTTACTATCTTGATATGCATTAACATGACATATATTCTCTTATTAAGTATAAGTAACCTAACAAATTAATGTTTTAAACTTATTTAATAATTTGATATGTTAACCTTCTCCTCTACATGGTGTTATATGTAAAAGTAATAGTATAAGAATTTATTTAAACTTCTCACACTGATATATCGTAGTTAGTTTATGTAATTTTAGATTATTAGTGAAGGAAGCTAAAAAATCTCCTTTCCTTATCGGAGTGATGTAAACAATACTTCAATCATAATTGACCATGATATTATTTCAAGCTTTAATATTTTTCCCTCACTAAATGCATATTTCAATTGATATTATTTGATTACATTAGCACATTTGCTCAATCAAACAAAGTTACTGCTTCAACATCTAAATTAGATACATTTAATTAATGTGACCTGTTTTTCACTTCAACTTGTAAATGTATTTAATTAAGGGTGTTGCTAATTAGTGTCTTAAAATACTGATTAAGGATAATTAATACACATCGAAATCTATACAAGTTCATAGTTAATTATAACATTAAATGAAATATGACCAAATCACAATTAATGCAGTTTTATTTTATTTAAAAGACAAAAATACTCATAAGTATTATACAGTTGTTATAATATTTTATTTAATGTTTACCGATAAAATTTAAAAATAATTAAATAATAAAATAATTATATTTTAATGTTATTAATGTAACGTCCCATTTAATTTATAAACGCAATCAAAGGAAACGTCACACATAAGATAGCATAATAACGCAGTCCTGGGGTTCTTAACATCACCCCTATAAAACTAGGCACACCACGATGCCGATAAAGGTAGGATAGTTGTTTAACTAAAAGTTTACAATCCAACCACCACGAATACATGGGCCATAGCCCTAAAGAAAACATAAAGAAAGAAGCGTGAGATCCAGCCCAGATGGCTAAGTAGCGGAGTCGCCATTCCCTTGTTGACCACGAGAACCTCGCCCATCTGCTCCCATCAACCAAGTTGATGATCATCGCAAGGAAGAACAGCCATATACAACACAACCATGCAACAAAACGGGTAAGCTAGAGCCAACACATACTCATCATACAGTCAAATATATTTTCATCATCTCACATCCATATAACAACCAAACATGTTATGACTCTTCATTCAATAC